>Ga0268386_10000077_pt1 | contig 52184 bp, 41 predicted proteins | sample RVTome_15_FD_200260 | JGI IMG/M metagenome (GOLD analysis project Ga0268386, IMG submission 200260) | Soil microbial communities from uranium-contaminated site in the Upper Colorado River Basin, Wyoming, United States - RVT150D86... ... | reverse complement strand
CGGTGAGCGGTTGGCGGTTGGCGGTTAGCCAGAGGGGCGCTGGCTAACAACGATTCCCTCCCGGGTAAGGCGCGCGCTGCGTTCCGGCCACGGACTACAACCACAGGTCACAGACAAGCAGCGCGGAGCTGCGCTCCGACCTGCAGCCTACAGCCTACAGCCTACAGCCTCAGCCTACAGCCTCAGCCAACAGCCTAAAACCACACCGACATGAACAGCTGGATCACATTCGCGCCGAATCCATAGAGCGGCTCGGAGCCGGGATCGCCACCGGCAGTGATGTCGCGAAAGTCGTCGTACTCGAACTCGATACGATCGTAGAACAGGTTCAGCGAACCCTTCCTCAGCCAGGGCCACGATGCGCGCGTGAACTCATAACTCGTACCCAGCCGCAGCGTGTGACTCTGGAACGTCGACAGTTCCTTGTCGCGTGCCAGGAAATTCTGAGCGGCTTCGAACGGGAACAGGTCCGAATAGAAATCCGCGCTCGACTGGCGGTAATAACGATACTTGATTTCGAACTGCCACGGACCGCGCGGATGCGTGTAGCCGACTTCGGCGGTGTGCGCGGCGATGCCCCAGGTGTCGGTGAAGAAGCGGTATTCCCCGTGCACCGCCGCGCGGTACGGCAGGAAATAGCGCGACCGCAGGGCGATGGCATTGCTCGTGCGGGTGTTCGGATACTGCTCTGCTTCGAACGCGTAGCCGCGAGGGTCGCCGGCGTCCAGATAACGCACGCCGCGGTACGGATTGTTCAGAAAGCCTTCGTCGCTGATGACTTCGTAGGACAGCCCCATGATCAGCTGCTTCGTCAGGATCTGAGACAGGCCTACGTAGTAATTGCGACGGTCGATCGTCTCGGCAAAGGTCTCATCACCCCTGCGGGCCACGTCATCCCAGCCGCGCGAAAAGCCGAGGCTCAGTGTCGTCAGGTCGCCGAACATGTCCTGACTCAGCGAGAAGCTCGCCGTATCCGCGGTGTAGTCGTTCTCGTCGCTATTCGCGAACGACAGGCTGTAGGTGGTCTTGCCACGCAGGTAGTCGAAGCCGAGGCTCATCTGCGTGCGTTCTTCCTTGTACGGGCTCGCAGTCGTCACGACGTCGATCGACGCACTCGACACCATGTCGACATAGTAGTTCGCGCTGACCGAGTATTTCTCGGCGAACTTCTTGCGCACCAGCAACGAAGGACCGTCGATCGTGACGCCACCGCCTTCGTAGCGGTGGTAGAGGAGGTCGGCGCGGTCGTCGGGCAGCACGGCAGCGCCCGCTCGCGGCATGTATAGCGCTGCCGCCGCGAGCAGGAGCGCGGCCGTCCTGCCCGCGAGGCTTGGGGCTGGAGGCTCGGGGCTTGAGGTCAGAAGCGCGCCTTTGTCGCGCACCGGCTCCGATCCCGGACCCCCGATCCCGGATCCCGCTTGCGAGCACCGAGGCCCCGTCGCCAAGATCCTCCAGCCCCCAGCCCCCAGCCCCCAGCCGAGGGATCTGCGATCCCTCAGTTGCATCCGCAGCCTCCGCCCGAGCTGCCGGACGCCCCACGAGCCCCTTCGCGTGCTTCGTAGACGTGGTGAATGTAGGAACTCGAGACCGGATGTGGATCCATCGACATGATCGGATCGGCGAATGCCGCGCGCTCGTACGGCTTTACCCAGGGCTCGATGTTGCCGCAGCCGCCGAGCGCAAGCAGCATGGCGCAGAGCGCTGCGCTGCTCGCGAGCCGGCGCAGGCTGCTCGGGCTGCTGAGGCTGTAGGCTGCAGGCTCTAGGCTGCAGGTCGGAAGCGCGCCCGCGCGTATTCCGGCTGACCGCCAACCGCCCACCGCTACCCGCTGCCTCAACATCGTCACTCCCTCACCAGCGTGCGAATCAGGTCGAGATACTCGTTCTCGTCGCCGGGCTTATAGCCGCGGTGCAGGTAGCGCACCTGGCCGGCACGATCGATGAACACCGTGCTCGGCATCGCATGGACGTCGTACATCTGACTGACCGAGTTCTCGCGATCGAACAGGATCGGAAAGCTCACGTCGGTTTCTGCGAGCCAGCGTTCGGCGTCGTCGGTGTTCTGCTCGACGTTGACGCCGAGGATCGTGAATCCGAGGGGCTCGTAGCGCTGCTGCATCTGCTCGAGCAGCGGAAACTCCTGCCGGCAGGGACCGCACCAGCTCGCCCAGAAATTGATCATGACGACCTGGCCTTGCAGCTCGTCGAGCGAGATCTGGCCGCCATTGCGCTCCGGCAGCGTGAATCCCGGAGCCGGCCCCCCCGGAGCATTTGCGATCGCGAGCGCGGTCAGCCCCAACAGGGTCGCCAGCGCCATCAGTCGCATTCCCTGCTTCGACCCCTCTTGATTCGCCATCATCAGTTCAGCCTCCTCGAGGGTTGCGACCGTGGATCGTCGCTCAGAAGAACCACGTCACGCCGAGACGCGTTTCAAGGTTGTGCGCGGTCTTCTTCTCGCCCGTCAGGTCCGTATCGAAGATGTGATCGCGGAAGTCGAAATGCGCCGCGATCGAATCGGTGAGCAGCAGCCGGTAGCCGAGCCCGACGTTGACCGTGAAGCGATCATCGCCTCCGAATTTCGTGCTGCCCACGCCACCGATCAGGTACAGCGCCGAGTTGAACGCGCGATTTCGGCCGAGGAAGATCTCGCCCGGGAGCACGTTCCAGCCGAGTGATAGTGCGTAATACGTGTACTCGCGCTCGTCGTCGGTCAGCAGCTCGACGGCGCCGGACAGATTCTCGTAGCTTGTCCGGCCCGCCTTGGACAGGCCGAAGGTGGCCTCGAGAAAGAAGTCCTCGGTCACGTGGTAAGCGAGACTGGCGCCGTAGGACGCGTTCGAGCCGAAGTCCTCGATGCTGAGCAGCCCGATGTGACCACCGACCTCGAAATCCTCGGTGTCGATGCGGGGCTTCTCGATCTCGCGGCGCTCGATGGCCGGCTCGATGACCGGCTGGTCCATCGCCATCGGTTCCGGTTCGGGATCGGGCCCGCCGCCGAACAGGGCGCAACCGGGAGTCACGAGCGTCGTCATTACGCTCAGAAGAAGAATGCGAAGCCGGCTTTCCATTCGTCTACTTCCTCGTTGTCGTCGCGATTCGTGAATACGACATAACTCTTGTATTCCGCGCGCACCATGAATCTGCGCGTCAGATAACCGCGGATTCCGATGCCCGCGACGGCGAGCTGATCGGTGCGATCTGCAGCCTGCACGAGCGTCGATTTGGGATCGGTGCTGATCACACCCGTGCCGAGCGACACGAACGGCGAGTACCGCCACGCCGGCTCGAACACGTGCACGATGCTCGCGGTCGCAAACCAGCTGTCCGAGAAGTCGCCGATCGCGTGCGAGACGCCGAGCTCGAGCGTGAAGCTGGGATGCAACGCATAACCGCCGATCACACCGATCACGCTGGCGCCACCAAAATCGCCGGCCATCGCTGCGCCTTCCCAGCGACGGGAGGCGAAATGCTCGCGACTCGGCTCGTCGAGTTCGAGATGCTCGCCGTCGGGACCGAGCGTCGCGAGTAACTGGTCGCGATGCACCCAGCCGGATTTGTCGCGGTGGGCCTCGACTTTGAACCAGTCGGTGCGCCGCTTGTCGATCGTGACCGCAGCGCCTCGCTCGACGACGTAGAACACTGGATAACCCCGACCGGGCCCGGTGCGCATTTCGAGATAGGGATCCGCGACCGTGACCGTGACCTCGGACGCGGCCATTGCGCGGCTGGCAACGGCGACGAGCAGCAGGAGCGCGCCGAGCCGCAATGTGCCGGCGCGGATCATCTGCACGAAGCCCCGACTGATGCGGACGGATCGGCTGCTCCCGCGAGGTTCGTGCAGTGCATCGCCGACAGTCCGTGGTTTTAGTCCGCTGGAACAGCGAATGGGTTGTTGAAGTACTGCGCACCGATGTCGACCCATTCGGCGACGAGTCGCAGCTCGGCCGGCGACAGGAACCCGGCATGCGCGCCGCCCGGCGCGAAGCGATCGAAAAAGCGAGTCGACTGCAGTGCATTGCCGGCGATCAGCGGCGTCGTGGGCACGTCGCTGGCGTCGAGTCCGCCCGGGTTCCCGGCGGGGTCGTAGAGCAACTCGCGATACGACATCACGCGATCCGGATCGGCCGGCGAAGGTGTCGCCGTCAGATCGAGTTCGCTCGCGGCTGAGTGGCATGCGACACAGGTGTGATCAGCGAGCACGGTCACGCCGTCATCGGCGAGCGTCTGGCGCGGCACATCCCAGAGCGGCTGAACGTGCTCGAGATAATTGATCACGATCCGACAGGCCGCGGACCAGTCCGTCTGGCACGCCGGAGCAACTGGCACCGGTGTGCGCAGATCCGTGTAGCGGAATGCAAAAGGAGCCGCCGGTGGCCGGCCCGCGGTCGGCTCGTACGTCCAGACGTCCTCGTACACGATGTCGACGGAGGGTCGTCGCGCGACGCAGTCCACCGTACAACTGATGCGGGTGCGGGTCTCGGCCATGGTTTCGCCGAAGTCGGCGAATAGTGCCGGATCGGTGTTCGGGAACGGCACGCCGGTCGAAGGTGCGCCGGGATTCACGGGTGCAAACAGCGCATCGCGTCCATGCGAGAGATCACTCGAAGGATCATGGCAGCCGTGACATTCGCGTACCTCACCGGGTCGCAGTTGCAGCCATGTTCCGTGGCGCGGCCCCACGCGACGACCGTTCGCATCGAGAACACTGAGAGACAACGCCACGTTGGCGGGGACTTCGATCCTGACCGAGCCATCGGGCTCGATTGGTGCGTAGCCGAGGATCTCGCGCATGCCGAGCGCACGCCGCGGGCCGAACGCGAATCCGGGCACTTCCTTGATGTCGTCGTCCGGCTGCGAGACCGCCTTTTCCATGCGAAGGAACCGTGCTGGCCGCTCGTCCGGCGACGTGAGGGCCGGATCGCGCATGACCGTGATGCCATCCGGCGTCACATCGACGCCATCGAAGCCGTACACGCTTTCGATGTGCAGCAGCCCGACCGTGGCATCGACGAGCTCCCGATCGAGATCCACACCGGCGACGCCGTCGAGAATCACCGGTGCAAGCGTGCGGGGCTCGGCCGCGACCGCTTCGCTATAGAACGAGCCTTCTGCGGGGCTCACGACCGGCAGCTGCGTCTGGGTCGCCGGGTCGTAGATAAAGATGCCGTACAGCGCAGGCGCAGGAACGGCGTCCGGATTCGCAAGGTGCTCGTCCGTACACGGCACGATGCGCTGATCGACGACGAGTCGGCATTGACTCCAGCTCACGAGATAGCGCCCGCTGCCATCCCAGAGCGGATAGGCACTGGCGTATCGACCTCCGGGTGAGGGACCCTCGACCGTACGGATGTCGGTGTCGAGGAGCCGCGTTTGCGCGGGGCCGGTCAGAATGCCGATATTGTCGCGCTCCGGCTGCGTGATCTCGACGTACTGCTCGACGTCGATTGCCGTGAGATCGCCACCGTCATCCGTATCGCTGAAGGGCCGCGTGACTGCCAGCACTCGACCGCTTGGCATCGGTTGCGGCGACAGGAACTGTATCGTCGAGTCGTCCGTGCCGGTCGCGTGACTTTCGGCGCCGTACAGCAGCTCGAGACTCGCGCCGTCCGGCCGCATCCGGTACAGATTCATTTCGTTCGTGCCAACGGCGTTGTCCCAGCGAGTGAAGCCGATACGCCCATCGGGCAGCACGAACGGATCGCGGTCGTGGCTCTGATTGAACGAGATCTGGTGCAAGTCGGTGCCGTCGGCATTGATCACGTGCAGCACGAAGGCTTCGTTGCCGCGACTCTCGGTCAGTGCGGCGAACTGCGGCTTGCCTTCATCGAGCAGGATCGCCCGTGACTGACGCTGACGGGTCGAGGAGAAGACGAGGCGACCGTCCGGCAGATAGTGCGGAAAGCGGTCGTGCCCTTCCTCGGCGACGATGTCGGACGCGATTACACGGCGCAGTGTGTCCGTGTCGAGATCGTATTCCCAGACATTCCAGGTCGGCTGGTCCTCGGGTGCGACGTTCTCGAGCATCGGGCCGCGCATCGCGAAGGCGACCTTGCGGCCGTCCCAGGCAACATCGAGATCCGCCACGTCGCCCAGCTCGCCGAGGATCTCTTCGGTCAGATTCCGGTCCGCGGCGCTGGCACTCGCGCGATCGCGCAGATGCAGAGCGGCACCGACGGTAAAGCCATCGAGATCGCGCGCATCGCCGGGCGTCTCTGGCACCGGCTTGCTGATATAGAAGACCGGAAAATCCACGACGACGGGATCCGGACTCTGGCCGCTGCCGAGACTGACTTCACCCCCTTCACCGCCGCCGCCGCAGCCTCCGAGCGAGAACGCTGCGCCGAGGATGCCTGCGACGAACCGCGCCAGCGGTTGCACAGATATTCGGCGTGGGCTCGGTCGATCGCTCATCGGCTCTCCGCACTCGTGGCCAGACTCGTCCGCAGTCGAGGAGCGCGACCTCGAATCGAGCGCGCGACCGGGGGGCCGTGACGAGTGCGCGCCATCATCGACGCGACATATTCCGGATTCCGTTAATGCCATCACAGAAGACCTCCATCGACGCTTGCGCCGAGGCGCAGGCGTGAACTGTGTGCTCCCGCGCGCCCTGGCGAGCAGGCCGCGGGGACGCTAGCTACGCAGCGTGTGGACAACGACCTGTCTCCGGCTGGCGACGTAGTGGGATCGAGACAGCTAACTCGGCCGGCAGTGGCTCCGTAGATTTCGCTGGCAACTGCGAATTGGTGCAGCGCGCAGGCCTCGACGGGCTGCGTATATCTACGCCCCTCGCGACGGAGGCTCACGGGAATATGAGGTCAGTGGCAGTGAAGAGAGCAGGACTCGCCAGCACGCAATGCGCGGTCGCGACGATGCTCGGAGCGGTGATGCTGCTCGGTGCGACGCAAGCGACGCTGGCCGGTCCGCGCGAGCAGGCGAAGAGACTGCACGACAGACTCGCGGGCACGCCGCCGAGCACGCAGGTCCTCGATCAGATGACGGCCGACGTCACCGCCGGCCGTGCGATCGACGCGGCCTACACGGCGATGGAGTCGAGCGCCTTCTATCGCGTCACGCTGAAGAACTTCGCGACGCCCTGGACGAACCGGGAGCAGACCGTATTCGCGCCCCTGAACGACTACACGGCGACCGTAATCGGCATGGTCCGCGATGAGGTCCCGTTCAATCAGCTGCTGTCGGCGGACATCCTCTATACAGGGAGCGGCGCCGGTGTCCCTGCGTACTCGCCGACGAATAACGATCACTACCAGGCACTCGAAGACAACGGTGCCGATCTCAAGCAGGTGCTGTCCCGCACGACGCAGTCGTCGGTGAGCGGGCTGCCGCCCGCCGCAACGGCCGGTGTGATGACGACCCGGGCAGCGGCGCAGGCGTTCTTCATCGCGGGGACGAACCGTGCGATGTTCCGGTTCACGTTGTTGAATCATCTGTGCCGCGATCTCGAGCAGGTGCAGGACACGTCGCGTCCGCCCGACCGGATCCGGCAGGACGTGAGCCGCAGTCCGGGCGGCGACAGCCGCATCTTCTTGAACAACTGTGTCGGTTGCCACAGCGGCATGGATCCGATGGCGCAGGCCTTCGCCTATTACGACTTCGACGAAGCGAGCGCCCGGATCACCTATAGCTCCGCGCAGGTCCACCCGAAGTACTTCAACAACGAAGACACGTTCCCGGCCGGCTACCGCACGCCGGACGATCGCTGGGACAACTACTGGCGAAGTGGCCCCAATGCGCTGCTCGGCTGGGGTCCAGGGCAAGGGAGCGGCGCCGGCGCCAAATCGCTCGGAGATGAGCTCGCGAACAGCGACGCGTTCGCGCGCTGCCAGGTCGAGAAGGTCTTTCGCAATGTGTGCTTTCGATCACCGAGCGATGCAGCGGATCGCAATCGGATCGAACAGATCGTCGGCTCGTTCAAGTCGAGCGGATATCGCCTGAAGCAGGTCTTCGCCGAATCCGCCGTCTACTGCATGGGCGAGTAAGGAGACACCGACATGTTGCGTTTCACGACGATCCGCATGCGCGGACTCCTGACAGCGAGCGCACTGGCTGCGCTCGCCGGTTGCGGCGGCGGCGCCGACACGGTTGAGAATCCGGTCACCAGCGGGGGCAGCGCGCCTGCGACCTACAACGGGCCGCCTCCGGCAACGGCCGACGTTCAGGCGTTCAAGATCAACCTCTGGGACAACCTGCAGGCCGACAGTCGCTGTGGCGCCTGCCATGGTGCCGGCGGGCAGACGCCGATGTTCGTGCGTCGCGATGACGTGAACCTCGCATACGAAGCGGCCAACACGGTCGTCACGCTCGCGTCGCCTCAGGACTCGCTGATGGTTCAGAAGGTCGGCGGAGGGCACAACTGCTGGCTCGCGAGCGATGCGGCCTGCGCCGACATCCTCACGACCTGGATCGCGAACTGGGCCGGAGATACCGCGGGCGGTGGCAGCCGTACCGTCGATCTGAAGCCGCCTCCGATCAAGGACCCCGGCGCGAGTCGCAGCTTCCCGGAGGACCCGGGCCTGTTTGCAAGCACGGTCTGGCCGGTCCTCACCGATTACTGCGCGCGCTGCCATACGGCCGAAGCCCTGACGGCGCAGTCGCCCTACTTTGCATCGTCCGATCTCGACACCGCGTACGCAGCCGCACGCTCGAAGATGAATCTCGATACGCCGGCGAACTCGCGCTTCGTCGTGCGCCTGCGGGACGAGTTCCACAACTGCTGGAGCGACTGTGGAATCAACGCCGATGAGATGCAGACCGCGATCGCAGCGTTCGCGGCGCAAGTGCCCGTCACGACGGTGGATCCGGCGTTCGTGCTGTCGAAGGCACTCACGCTCTACGACGGCATCATCGCCAGCGGTGGCAACCGCTATGACGCGAACGTCGTCGCGATGTACGAGTTCAAGACCGGCTCCGGCACCGTCGCATACGACACGAGCGGCGTCGAGCCCGCGCTCGATCTGAACCTCTCGGGCGATGTGCAGTGGGTCGGCGGCTGGGGCATCAACATTCGATCGGGCAAGGCACAGGGATCGACCACGGCGAGCCGCAAGCTCCACGATCTGATCAAGGCGACCGGTGAATACTCGATCGAAGCCTGGGCGGTGCCGGGCAACGTGACTCAGGAAGATGCGCGGATCGTCAGCTACTCCGGCGGTACGACCGCGCGCAACTTCATGCTCGGTCAGACGCTGTACAGCTACGACTTTTACGCACGCAGCTCGGTCAGCGACGCAAACGGCGATCCGAAGCTGTCGACGAGCGCCGACGACGAGGATCTGCAGGCGACGCTGCAGCACGTGGTGGCAACCTACGACCCGGCGAACGGACGGCGCATCTACGTGAACGGCGTCTACACGGACGATCTCGACGCGCCGGGCGGGACACTCAACGACTGGGACGACACCTTTGCTTTCGTGCTCGGCAACGAAGTCAGCGGCGATCGGCAGTGGGCCGGGGTGCTGCGGCTCGTCGCCGTGCACAACCGGGCACTCAGCGCGCAGCAGATCAACCAGAACTTCGAGGCCGGCGTCGGCGAGAAGTTCTTCCTGCTGTTCAGCGTGAGCCACCTCGTCGACGTGCCCGAGGCGTACATCCTGTTCGAGGTGAGTCAGTTCGACAGCTACGCCTACCTGTTCGCGAAGCCGACCTTCATCAGCCTCGATCCGGCGGCGACCCCGGGCGACATACCGCTTGCGGGCATGCGCATCGGCGTCAACGGCGGTGAACCACTGGTCGGCCAGGCCTATCGGACGCTCGACATGCGGATCACCGATGCCGAGTACTCGGCCGCCGGTCAGCCGCTCGCCACGATCGGGACCGTGATTGCGCTCGAGAAGGGCCCGGAATCGGACGAGTTTTTCCTGACTTTCGAAGTCCTCGGCAGTCACACGAACGTGCGCACGGAGCCGGTGCCGCTCACGCCGCCACCGCCGCCCGACGTGCAGCGCCCGTCGGATCTCGGCATGCGGGTGTTCGACGAGATCAACGCGACGTTCGCGGCACTGACGACGGTCAGCGATCAGGCGGCGGGCGTCGATGCAACGTTCGAGCAGGTCCGGCAGGCGTTGCCGACGATCGAGAGCATCGACACATTCGTTTCTGCGCACCCCGTCGCGGTAGCCCAGCTCGCGATTCAGTACTGCGACGCACTGGTCGAGGATGGGACGCGACGCGCGGCCTACTTCCCCGGCTTCGATTTCAACGCGGCTCCCGCGGTCGCGTTCGGCGGTGGGGCGCGGGATGCGTTCCTGAATCCGCTGCTTGATCGAGTGCTCGGTACGCAGCAGCTTGCCACCGAGGCCGATCGAGCCGGCGTGGCTGTCGACCTTGGTGACCTGATCGATCGGCTGTCGGCCTGCGGGAATGCGTGCCCGGCGGGTCGCACCGAAACGATCGCAAAGGCAACCTGCGCCGCGCTGATCGGCAGTGCCGTGACGCTCGTGCAGTAACGAACCCGACGCATCCAGGTATCGAGGCAGACTCCATGATCATCCGCAAGGCACCTCCGCGCCGGCTCGCGCTCGATGAGCCGATCCGCCATCGTGATACGCACAAGCGTCCGCTGACGCGCCGCGACTTCATCGCGCAGGGCCTGATGCGCGGTGCGGCGATGATCGTTGCACCGACGATCTTCAGCCTGTTCGCCGACCCACGCGCGGCGCGCGCCGAGCTGTCGCCGGATCTGCAGCTGTTGCGTTCTCAGTGCGGTATCGACGTGCTCGGCGCCGGCAAGATCCCGTTCATCTGCTTCGATCTCGCCGGCGGAGCCAACATGGCAGGTTCGAACGTGCTGCTGGGCGGACCGGGCGGGCAGCTCGATTTCCTGGCGACGTCCGGCTATGCGCGGCTCGGGCTGCCCGGCGACATGCTGCCGAGTCAGATCAATCCGGTCACGAACACGAGCTTCACGGATCTGCAGCTCGGACTGGCTTTCCACTCCGACAGCGCATTCCTGCGCGGCATCCTGAGCCGCACGTCACCGGCGACGAACGCCGCGACGAACGGAGCCGTGATCGCCGCGCGTTCGGAGAACGATACCGGCAACAATCCTCACAACCCGATGTACGGCATCTACCGCGCGGGCGCCGACGGCTCACTCGCGACACTGATCGGCTCGCGAGCCTCGGATTCAGGCGGCAATTCGATGGCGCCGGCGTCGCTGATCGATCTGTCGGTGCGTCCGACCAAGGTCGATCGTGCGAGTGACGTGACCGGACTCGTGGATACGGGCCAGCTCGCGAATCTGCTCAGCCTCGATGACACCGTCGCGGTAATGGAGGCGATCCAGCGCGTCAGCGAGCGGAAGATCGCCGTGATGGATACGCGTCAGAACTATCCTGATCCGAAGAATCCGGGCGTCACGCGTGACGAGGCTGTGAAGGAACTCGTCAACTGTGGTTACGTGAAGGCGGCGGACGTCGTCGATCGGTTTGGCAATCCGGCGATGCTGAATCCCGATCTCGATCCGGAAATCGTCGGCGCCTCGGGCATCTTCTCGCAGGCGGAATACGACTCCGACGGTGAGTTCCGCAAGACCTCCGCCGTGATGAAGATGGTGCTGTCGGGGTTCGCGGGCGCAGGCACCGTGACGATGGGCGGCTATGACTACCATGGGCAGGGCCGGGCGACCGGTGAGGTCCGTGACTTCCGTGCCGGTCAGTGCATCGGTGCGTGCCTCGAGTATGCGGCACGCGTCGGCCTGCCCGTGATGGTGTACGTGTTCAGCGATGGGTCACTCTCGGCCAATGGCCAGATCGATGGCAGCGTCGACGGCCGCGGCAAGTTCATGTGGGCGAGTGACAATCAGTCGACGGCGGCTTCGTTCTTCCTGGTCTACAACCCGCAGGGGCGCCCGCAGCTCTACACCGGCGACGGCAGGCCTGCCGCGCAGCATCAGCAGATCGGGCATTTCCGTCCCGATGGCTCGGTGGAAACGAGTTCGAGTCCGGCGGCGAACAACGTGAATCTGCTGGTCGAGACGGTCGTGCTGAACTACATGGCGCTGCACGGCGAGCAGAACCTGTTCGGGCAGCGCTTCCCGACGCACGGCCTCGGCAACACACAGTTGCAGGACAGTCTGATCGCGTTCAATCCAGTCGTGAATGGCACGATCTGAGGCCGGGAAGTGGTTAGGGATCAGGGGTTAGGGGTTAGCCGGAAGGGAGCTGCTTCGCGACTCCGTAGTCTGTAGTCTGTGGCCAGAGGGCTTGCATTGACGCCTGACGTTGCGACACTCCAGCCTACAGCCCCTAGCCTACAGCCACAGCCCATGGACTGCGTTGGCCTCCGCACCTGACCCCATCGACGATCTGCTCGCGTGCCCGAGCTGTGGTCTCGCGCTCACCCGGAACCGCGATGCACACCGCTGTGAGGGTTGCGCCGTCAGCTATCCCGCGATCGACGGCATTCCCTGGCTCGTGCCGGATCCCGGCGCAACGTTCGGCGAGTGGCGGTTGCGCCTCGCGCGGCTGATCACCCGGCTCGAATCCGACGCCGCTGAGATCGAAGCCGAATTGTCCGATACTGCGCTCGCAGCGAAGACTCGGTCGCGGATCAAGCTGATGGCGGGCGCGCGTCGCGAGCACGCGCGTCGCCTGGCGTCACTCCTCGCGCCTCTCGATCCCGTGCGAGTGCAGATGCCGGAGCCGATGCATGCGGCGTTCGGCACGCCGCTGCCGCTTTCGCAGGATCTCACCTCGTACTACGTCAACGTGCATCGCGACTGGGTCTGGGGCGATACCGAGAATCGGCTGGGCCTGGAACTCGCCACGCGTGCGCTCGGGGCGCATCCCGCAGGCCGTGTCCTGGTGCTCGGTGCCGGCGCAGGACGGCTGGCGTACGACCTGCACGACGCCTGGTCTGCGCAGCAGACGATCGTAGCCGACATCAATCCGCTGCTGCTGCTGATCGCGGCCCGGATGTTTCGTGGCGAAGCGCTCGAGCTGTACGAATTTCCGATCGCACCGAGATCGAGCGAGTGCTGCGCGTTGCTGCGACGTCTGACTGCGCCGCAGGCCGCACGTGCCGGGCTGATCCCGCTGCTAGCCGACGCGTCGGCACCGCCGTTCGCCGCAGGGGCATTCGACACTGTCGTGACGCCCTGGCTCATCGACATCCTGGAGGAAGACCTGGCCGGGTTCCTGCCGCGTCTGAATCGACTGCTGCGGCCGGGCGGACGCTGGATCAACACGGGCTCACTCGTCTTTGCGAGGCCGCCAGCGGCGCGGCAGCTCGGTCTCGAGGAAGTGCTCGATCTGATCGTTGCGGCAGGCTTCGAGCGACCGTCGGTCGATGAAAGCGAGGTGCCCTACATGCGGTCACCGGCGAGCCGGCATGGCCGCATCGAAACCGTAGTCACGTTCGGTACCGAACGGATTTCGCCCGCTGTGGCTGGTGTGGCGGGCTGCCGTGAACCGCCGTGGTTGCGCGACGAGCGATGCCCGATCCGGCGTGACGCAGCGACCGAAATGATGGCCGTGTCGAGCCGGATTCATGGATTCATCCTGTCTCTGATCGATGGCAGACGGTCGTTGGCCGATATCGTCGACCTGCTCGTCGAGCAGCGTCTGATGACCCGCGAGGACGCGGAGCCTGCGATCCGCGGGTTCCTGCTCCGCCTTCATGAGCAGCGATCGCAGCCGCGTTGGCAGTAACAGGGCCGTGGGTGAGGTCTTGTGCCCAGGCAACGAACGGCTCGGGTGATTGCGATCCGGGTCACGCTCGTCGCGATCTCGCAACCTATACTGACCGGCGTCGCTTTTTTGGCTACTCTCCCTGCAGCATGGGCACGGAAGTCTACGAGCTTGCGGATGCTTTGCTCGCCGAGCTGCTCGAATCAGACGAGCGGGTGCGGGTATTGGCACGCTATCGCCGCGATCACGCCTGGGACGCGGAGAGCGTCGCGGTCGTCTTGCAGCTGATCGACGATCTGCATTCGAGCGGTCGTCTGACCGGTGCAGGAGTCAGGGAGTTACAGGAGGAGATCGCGAGCTGGTCACCCGCCGTCGATGACGACGCCACCGACCAGTTGCCGGTACTCGCCACCGTTGCTCTCGACGATCCCACCGAAGAACTCGATGACGACACTGATGTGACGGTCGTGCTGCCGGATGAGCTGCAGGCGCAGCTCGAAGCGGCGGCCAGTAGTCCTATGCCCGGCGAGGTGGAGCCGGAGGTGCCGCCCGAGCCGACGCCGCCGGTGTTGGAGCCCGGCACTGTGCTGGCCGAGCGTTACCGGCTCGAACAGCTGATCGGGGCTGGCGGCTACAGCCTTGTGTTTCGCGCGACCGATCTACGCCGAGAGGAGCTCGGCACCGGAGCTGCCGCCGTCGCGCTGAAGGCACTGAGGCCCGAGAAGCGCGCCGATCCGCGCGCGATTGCGCGACTGAAGAAGGAATTCCGGTCGGTCGGAGTCCTGTCGCATGCCGGCATCATCCGGGTGCTCGATCTCGACTGTGACACCGGCCAATGGTTCTTCACGATGGAGTTTCTCGACGGGGAATCTCTGGCTGCCGCACTGCGCCGCAACGTCGGCGTGCCTTTGTCGCTCACAGAAGCGCTGCCGGTGCTGGCCGATTGCGCAGCGGCACTCGATTTCGCGCACGCCCGCGGACAGGTGCACGGGGATCTGAAGCCCGCGAACCTGTTCCTGACCTCGAACGGCGAGCTGAAGCTGATCGATTGGTCGGGCGGCGGCCTGCAGCAGGAAAGCGATGCTCCGCACGCATATGGTCGAGCCGCAACGCGGGCATACGCGAGTCCCGAGGTCTTGGAAGGCCGCCAGCCGGACCGCTCGGACGACATTTTCAGTCTCGCGTGCATCGCGTACGAACTGCTGACTGCGCAGCATCCATTCGAGGGCGGCGATGCGGTCATGTGGCGCAATGAGCAGCGCGGACTGAAAGGCGCGACCACACTGCCGGGCGACACGCAGGCAGCGATCGAGCGTGCGCTGGCCTGGAGGCGCCACGCGCGGTTTGCGAGCGCCGGCGCATTCGTGGAAGCCCTCGAAGAGGGAACGGCGCCGGCTCCCGCGGCGGCGGCGATCGCCGTGCCAGTCCAGCCCGAGCCCGAAGTCACCGCCAGACCGGAGACACGTCCCGAGTCGGACATCGCAGCGGCTGCTGAGAGCGATCCCGAGCCGAGTCCCGCGGTGGCAGCTGAGAATGATTCCAAGCCGACCCTGCCGGACGTCGTGGCCGAACAAGGACCCCTTCCAGGATCACGCACTGCGCCGCACCCCGCCCCAAGCCCTGCACCGTTGGGTCTGCGCAGGCGGGTCGCGCACCCGTCTGTACAGCGCGAACCCGAGTCCCGCTACGAAGTTCGCAAACCGGTGTTGTTCGCTGCAGCTGCGATCGTAGCAGCGTTGCTGCTCACGCTGATTTTCACCGGCTCTGATGAGCCCGCCGACGTGACTTCTGGATCGGTAGCGCCCGAGCTCGCTGAACCCGAGCAGGCGGCCGAGGCGAACGGCGAACCGAGCGTCGCGACGCCGGAGCTGCAGACCGAGACTGCGCTCGATGCGGCCGTGCCGGCGGCATCAGTGCCTGCGGCGCAAGCGCCGGTTGCGAGCGACGGCGCCGCCAGCACTGCGGTTTCGCCCGACGTCGCAACGGCTGCAGGTCAACCGGAGGCCGCGCCGCTCGCGCCAGCGGCGGCCCCGCAAGTGACGCCTACCGCCGCGAGGAGCGCGCCTGCGCCGGCAGCCCCCGAGACCTGGATCTCGTTTGAATCGGCCGACATCGTCGTCAGCGAGGCGGCCGTCGCCGCGGTGTTGCGACTGCAGCGGCTCGAAGGCGCGGGCGGTCGCGTGCGGGTTCAATGGCAGGTGATACCGGGCAGTGCGGCGGCCGGCGAGGATTTCGCCGCGGACGCCGGGGGCACCGCGGAATTCGCAGACGGGCAATCGCTGCGGGCCATCTATGTGCCGCTACTGCCGGACGCCGTGCCCGAGGGAGACGAGAGCTTCACGGTCGAGATTACGAGCGATCGTCGCGCCGTTCGGGTCGGACCGATTGCTCGCGTGAAAGTGACGATCCGCGACGACGATTGACCGGTCAGTCGATCGCGTAGCGCGCTTCGACGAAGAGCGTCCGTTCCCTGCCGGGAAAATAGCGATAGCTGCCGAACGCGAAGTCAGCCCGATCTGCATAGGCAGTGTCGGTCAGATTGTTGACTCGCAGGAACACGGTCCACGCCGGTGCGGGCGACCATGCTGCGCGCAGACCGAGCAGATCATGGCCTTCATAGCGATGCTCGTTTGATGCATCGAGCCAGTAAGGACCGACGCGCTGCCATTCGAGTTCGACGCCCACTGCATCGCTCGCCTGCCACGTGGCGCGGACGCTGTGCAGCCAGTGCGGCGCCGTGTCGATGTCGCGCCCGCTCTCGATCGGCTCGCTGCCCTCGAAACCATCGAAGTCATACGTGTGTTCGGCATAGCTGCCTGCGGTGGCGAGTGTCAGGGCGGCGCTCGGCGACCATGACAGCTCGAACTCGACGCCCTGATGACGGGTCCGCCCGTTGTCGACGTTGAAGCCGTCCGAGTCGCGCAGGATCACGTTGTCCTTGCGCATTGCGTACGCGGCGACTGCGTAGACGAAGTCATCGAGCACGCCTCGCGTCCCGAATTCGATGCCGTCGATGCGCTCGGAATCGAGTTCCGCGACGTTCTGCTGGCGTTGCAGACGGTAGAGCTCGCTGGTTTCAGGGGCGCGATAGCCGCGGGTCGCGCTCAGATACAGGGCGTGCCGTTCATCCACCTGCCAGGTCAGTCCGAGTTTGGGTACCACGTTCGTGAACTCGTCGCTGCGGTCGGCGGGCCGGTTGTAGAGGCAGCCGCCGAACGGGCAGGGCGTTTCGCTCTCGTCCGTGTTGCCCGCGATCATCCGGTTGTCGTAATCATAAAGAACGTACTCGAGACGCGCCCCTGCCGTCAGCGCCAGCGTCGGGGTCAGTGGCTGTTCGAGGTGCAACCAGCCGGCGGCAAGCCACGAGTCGACGACGTAGTCGTAATGCCGCCCCGCCGGGCGAATGGCTTGTGCCGCCGGCGGCCCCTCGAGGGTCGGGCCTTCCTGTTCCTGCAGGAGCGTGCTACGCCCGTACTCGAAATCCGCACCGCCCATGAGGCGCGCGCCGCGAGCGAATTCGTGCGACAGCGCGAGCAGCACGCCGCCGGAGTCCTGCCCGTTCTCCTCGAGCGGCTTGCCGAGCAGAAAATGCTGCAGGAACTCCATTCTCGAGCTGCGCAGGTACGCGATCGTCGTCAACTCGGCGGCGTCGCCCACGGAACGCGCCGTACGTCCGCTCAGCCGCACGGAGTGTGCCTTGCGAAAGGCTTCCGGATTCGGATTCGAGCGTGCGATCTGCGGATCGCGATAGGTGTCTTCGCCCTGGATGAAGCCGGCCGTGTCCTGATCGAGGTGCGTCGCAGTCAGTCGCAGATCGCTGGTACCCGCCCCGTGCCGGTGGACGAGCGCTGCGTTCAGCTTCTGCTCGTCGTAACCGGAATCGTCACGCCAGCCCCCATCGTGCGTCGCGTGGGCGGCGAGTCCGACATCCGTCGCGGTGCCCTTCCGGCTCGCAGCGAGCCGGATGCGGCCATACTCGTCCGGGCCGGCTTCGAGCCCGACGCCAAGGCGCGGCAGGTCAGCGGGCAGCGGAGTCAGAATGTTGATCGCGCCGTGCATGCCGCTCGAGCCGTAAACCGCGCTCGAAGGTCCCCGCAGAATTTCGATGCCGCGGGCCTGTTCGGTGTTGACCTCGAACAGCTCGTTGACATTGCAGAAGCCGACGGGCCGAATCGAAACGCCATCTTCAAGGAACAGAAAGGCACCGCACGAACCGGGTCCGGTCAGCACCGGCGAGCGCACTGCGGTCAGGCTCTCCTGTCCGCTGTTGCGCTGGATCATCACGCCGGATGCCCGATTCATGATCTCGACATGGTGGGTGGGGCCGACGAGCTGGACCTCGTCGCTGCCGATACGACTGACGCTGCCGGGATAACGCAGCACCGAGACTGGCTGGCGGGTTGCGGTCACCGTGACTTCTTCGAGTCGACTACGCTCCTGCGCCACTCCTCCCTGGGCCGCCAGGCACAACCACACCGCGACTAGCCGGCTCCCTCTGCGCTCGGTGCGCTGCATCGGTATCAGTCCTCCTCGATCGGCAACGCGAATGCGACGACGTAATCTCCCTGACGGGTGCCGAGCCCGCCATGGCCGCCCGCGGCAATGACGACGAATTGGCGCCCATCGGCGTCGTACGTCATCGGGGTGGCCTGTCCACCTGCAGGGAGACGTCCTTTCCAGAGCTCCCTCCCAGTCTCCAGATCGAACGCACGCAGGAAGTCGTCCATCGCTGCGGCGACGAAAACGAGCCCGCCGCCGGTGATGATCGGGCCGCCGAGATTGGGCAGGCCGAGCGTCCGCGACGGAATGAACCACGGGGTCAGGTCACGGGTCGAGCCGAGCGGGACTTGCCACGCGATGGCATTGCGTCGCAGATCGACCGCCGCGAGCGTCCCCCAGGGCGGGCCGACGCAGGGCAGCCTCCACGGTGACAGCAGCGGCTCGCGCTGCAGCGACCATGGCGTGCCGCGCTGCCGCGCGAACTCGGCGTGCGGATGCTCGCCGGAGCGCGCGAGTCGCTCGAGCGTGTCGGGTTCGATGAGCCGGACGACCATCGGCATGTGATTGACCGTCGTGACGATGAGCTGGCGGTCGGAGTCGTACGCCACACCGCCCCAGTTCATGCCGCCGACATACCCGGGAGACTGAATCGAGCCCTCGTGACTCGGGGGCGTATAAATGCCTTCGGAGCGGTGCGAGGCGATCCGCGCGCGGCACTTGCCTCGATCGTAGAAAGTGAGTCCCCATGCGTCGTCCGCACTCACGGCTGCGTGCGAGACGAGTGCCGGGATCGTCGTGAACGGCTGCGTCGACGCCGTCTGTTCGCCCACCACGTCGCTTTGCGGCACGTCCCGCTCGACGACGTCGAATACCGGCGCGCCGCTCTCCCGATCGAAGACGAACAGCATGCCCATCTTGGTCGCCTGCACGACAGCGGAAATCGAGCGCGCGTTACGCTCGAGCTCGATCAGCGTGGGTTGTGAGGCGACGTCGTAATCCCACAAGTCGTGGTGCACCAGCTGACGTGACCACACGAGCTCACCGGTCTCGGCATCCAGCGCCACCAGCGAGTTCGCGTGAGCATTCGTGCCGGGGCGCTCGCCCCCATAGAAATCGGGACTCGCCGCGCCGGTCGGCACGTAGACAACGCCTCGACCCGGATCCACCGACATCACCGACCATGCGTTGGCGGCTCCGGTGCGAACCGCGGCAGACGGGGGCCAACCGAGCGAGGCCGCCTGATCCGGTTGACGCGGAATCGGATCCCAGCTCCACCGCAGCACGCCGCTGCGCACGTCGTAGGCGCGGACGGTACCGAGCTCGACTTCGACGGCGCGATTGTCGCCAATGGCCGAGCCGACGATCACGAGCTCGCGATAAATGGCCGGCGGCGAGGTTACGAGGTAATCGCCGCGATCCGTCAGCCGCACGCCGCTGCCGAGGTCGACACGGCCTCCGGTGCCGAAATCCCGACAGCGCTCACCCGTACGCCCATCCATCGCAATCAGTCTTGCGTCGAGCGTGCCGACGAAAATCCGGTGCCGACAGCGCTGCTCCGGTCCCGCCGCCAGGTCGACCCAGGAGGACACGCCGCGCGAGGTGGCCTCCGCGTACCACACGTCCCGCGCGACCCGCGTGTCGTATCGCCAGCGCTCCTCTCCGGTGGCGGGATCGAGCGCGATCACGATGTTCGTTGGCGTACTCAGGTAGAGCAGGCCTTCGACCAGAATCGGGGTGGCCTCGAAGGCGAGCTTGTCGCGTCGACGGAAGCCCTCGCCCAGTTCGCCCGTGCGGTAAGTCCACGCCTTCTCGAGCGTCGTTACGTTGTTGCGATCTATCTGGGTCAGAGGCGAGTAGCGTTGCCCACCCGCATCGCCGCCATAGTGCGCCCAACCGTCGCTGCGTTCGGCATGCGCGGGCGCGCCGAGCAGGAGCGCGCACACAGCGGCCGCGCCGGTGACCGCTGCGCCGGCGAGGGCATGCGTTCCCAATCGTGCAAGGGTGCAGATCTGCACGTGGCGGTCACTCGACTCCATGATCGCTGCCGACACCGCGTCGGCGCTGTCGCCATTGTGTCACAGCCCCGTCGACGACTCGGACGGTGCGGCCGAACCGGATCTCGACAGCCTGTTAACATCCGTGCCCGTCGAGAGCCCATCAACGGGGATGCATCGTGAAGTTCAGGCATCGTCGACCGGTGCTGCGATCGCAGATCGCCGCTGCGTTGCTCGTCCTCACCCTCGTGAGTGTGACAGGTACCGCCGCCACAGACCCGGCTGCGGCCGCAGAGGGCCTCGACCGTCCACGCATCGGCCTCGTGCTGAGCGGGGGTGGTGCGCGCGGCGTCGCGCACGTCGGTGTATTGAAGGTCCTCGAGCAGTTCAGAGTTCCCGTCGATGTGATCGCAGGGACCAGCATGGGTGCGGTCGTAGGGGGGCTCTATGCATCAGGTATGTCCGCCAGCGAGATCGAGCGACTGTTCGAATCGGTGAACTGGCAGGACGCTTTCCAGGACCGCCCGCCGCGCGCAGAGTTGAACTTCCGGCGCAAGCAGGACGACCGCAATTTCCTCGTTCGCTATGCGCTCGGCGTTCAGGACGACGGTCTCGTCCTGCCCCGCGGACTGGTACAGGGACAGAAACTGGCGCAGATCCTGCGACGCGCGACGCTGCCGGTCGCGGACGTGCAGGACTTCGATCGCCTGCCAGTCGCGTTCCGCGCCATTGCCACGGACTTCGAAACCGGCGAGGCCGTCGTGCTCGGGTCCGGAGATCTCGTCACAGCGATGCGGGCGAGTATGTCCGCACCCGGAGTGTTCGCGCCCGTCGAGCGAGCTGGCCGCCTGCTGGTCGACGGCGGTCTCGTACAGAACCTGCCGGTCGAGGTCGCCCGCGCGATGGGCGTAGACGTCGTGATTGCGGTGGACTTGTCGTTTCCGCTGTATCCACGCGGCGCAGTGGTCTCCCCACTGACGGCGACGAATCAAATGGTCGCGATCATGATCCGCAACCGCACGCTCGAACAGCGCGCGTTGCTGCGCCCGGGTGACGTGCTGATCGAGGCCGAACTCGGTCGACTGACTGCCGCCGATTTCACGCGCGTGCCGCAGGCGATCGGCATGGGCGAAATTGCGGCGCAGGCGCTGGCCCCGGAGCTCGCGCGTTTCGGGCTGAGCGAACACGCCTACGACCGCTATCTGGCCAGTCGCGATCCGACGACGTTCCAGTCGCCGACGATCGATTTCGTCCGCGTCGATGCGGAATCGCGCCGCTACGCAGCGCTCGTTGATGCGAACCTGAGCGGGCTGGAAGGCGAACGCCTCGACTCCGAATTGCTGGCCGAACGCTTATCGCGCCTCTACGCGCTCGATCTGTTCGAGGCGATCGACTATGGGCTGGTCGAGGACGGCGGACGGACGGGCCTCGAGCTGTCGCTGCGTCGCAAGAGCTGGGGGCCGAACTACGTGCGTGTCGGACTCAATATCGAGGACGACTTCGAGGGTAACAGCCGGTACAACGCAGCGGCCCGGTTCATCATGACCGAGCTCAACCGGCTCGGCGGGGAATGGCTCTCGGATCTGCAGATCGGTGACAACCCGCGTATTTTTTCGGAGTTCTATCAGCCGTTATCGCTGCGCAACCGGTTCTTCGTCGCACCGCACGCGGAATTCGAGATCCGCAATCTGCGGGTCTTCGAGGCGGACACGGCGGTGGCCGAGTACCGAGTGCGCAGCTTCACCGGGGGTATCGATTTCGGTCGCGAGATTTCCAACTGGGGCGAGATCCGTGCCGGCCTGCATCGCGGTACCGGCACTTCGCGCGTGCGCGTCGGTAATCCCGAGCTGCCCGACGACGAGTTCGAACGAGGGGGCTGGTTCGCGCGCGTCTCGTACGACAAGCTCGACAGCGTTTACTTTCCGCGCAAAGGGCAACAGTTCGCCGCCGAGTGGTCGACCGAGCGAGAGGATTTCGGCGCCGACCTCGATCTCGATTTTGTCAGAGCCGACTGGTTGATCGCCCGCTCGATCGATCGGCACACTTTAATCCTGTGGCTGGACGCCGGCAGCACGGTCGACGGCGAAGCGGAACCCCAGGATTACTTCACGCTCGGCGGCCTCTTCAATCTGTCGGGGCTCGCACCCGGATCACTTTCGGGACCGCACTTCGGGATCGGTCGTCTGCTTTATTACCGCAAGATCGGCCGCGGCGGTGAAGGTGTCCTCGATCTGCCGGCTTATCTCGGCGTGTCTCTCGAAGCCGGCAACGTCTGGCAGGACTCGAGTGATGCGAGCTTCGGCGATCTCGCGACCGACGGCAGCATCTTCTTCGGCGCAGAGACACCGCTCGGACCCCTGTATATCGCCACCGGCTTCCATGAGGGCGGCGAGACGGCGTTCTATCTGTTCCTGGGGAGGACGTTCTGACCCGGAGGAAGGGGTTAGCGGACAGGGGTTAGGAGTTAGCCGGAAGCTCGCGTTCGCGAGCGGTGGCCACCGCTGGCTGGCGCGACGCGCGTCCGACCTAGAGCCTGGCTGTAGGCTGTAGGCTCTAGGTAAGAGAACTCGCCATGCAGAAGTGCCGTCAGGAGCAGAGGCAACACCCGACGGGTGCAGTTGTGATGCGCGTTGGCCGTTCCGGCTTCTGCCCTACAGCCTACAGCCTACAGCCTCGCGCCCGCGCGTCACGCGACCGCGTACGCCGACAGCGGCGTCGAGCTGACGGTCGTGCTGCGACGGCATTGCCGCGGGGTCACGCCATGGAAGCGGCGCAGTGCGCGAAACAGCGTCGAGCGTGAATCGAATCCCACGCGCTGCACGATCTCTTCGACGCCGCGCTCACTCTCCTTGAGCAGCCGCGCCGCCACGAGCGTGCGCTTGCGCTGCAGGAACTCGTGCGGCGTGACCCCGTGCACTGCCTTGAACAGCCTCAGGAAGTGATGGCGGGACAGGCATGCCGCACCTGCCATGTCATCGAGCGTCAGGGTGCGCTCGTAGCTCGAATGGATGAAATCGGTCGAGAGTGCAATGCGCCGCATGATCTCCCGGCGCGTCGCCGATCGGCGGGCCGGAATCGCACGGGCGCGATCCAGGATCTGACGGTGGCGGGACAGCAGCCTTTCGAGCAGGAACGCGAGTTGCTCCTCGTACCAGAGCTCGTCATCGAGGCCCATGTCCGAGTAGCGCTTGATGAACATCAGCACCGGTGTCACGGAGCGGTCATGTGGCTGCAGATGCGACGCGAAGGGCAACGGGCAGAGCGAGGCGGATTCGCCACGCGCGAGCAGCCGATCGTCGGGCGTCAACAGCGTCTGTAACACACTCTCGGCGAATCCCGGCCGGTACACGATCGTCAACGAGCGCACTTCACGCTCCGAGGCGACGCGACACGTGACCGGAGTCGTCGGGCACATCGCGAGCCAGGTGTCGTCGTCGACGATCACTCTGCGGCCTTCGAAGCCGGTTTCGTCGCGGCCCTGCCAGGCGCAGCGCACGACCAGACGACCGCCTTCGACGGAGTACTCCGCCGCACAGGTGTTGACGCTGATGATCAGATTGCGATCGTCGCGCACCGCGACGGGACGCAACGTTCCGGCGGCGAGCTCCCCGATTCGTCTTATGACCATCGCACCCATCCTGAGTTGCTGACGCGGTAGCCGGCCCCACCCGGTCTACATGCGCATTGCAGGATCAGAGACTACGAAGGTCGAAAAGGTTTCAATGCGCGACCGACTGTTTCGCGGTCGAATTGAAATTCGCAACGCCTGCTACCAGAACGGCGTTCGCGGCGGATCTGCATCCCGGAACCGGGACAATCGTTGCGAAGTTGGGAGTCACGCTGTGCAGGGATACACTACGACGCCGCTCGGCATGACCATCATGAGGATCCTTGAGTCGCATGTCGATTTATCATCCCCACAATCTGTCGCATCCGCAGGGCGGCGTGAAGCCGTTCGGTATCCGGGTGCGACTCAAGGCGTCCGATCCTTTTCGCAATCTGATCGGTGACGACTGGTCGAAGGAACACTGGTTCGAAACCGCGAATGAACGGGACATCGCGCTCGAGCAGATGAGCCGACGCTATCTTTACTTCCGGCCCGGCGATCAACCGACGCTCGAGTACGAGAAGATCGAGCGCTGACGTACGAGGTGGCAGGCCGCAGGTAGCGGGTAGCAGCCGGACCCGTCGCCGACGCGACGCCGCTCCTCTTACCCGGCACCTGTCATCTGCGGCCTGCCACCTATTATCGGTCCCCCGCGCCTTCCCGGTCGGCCCACCCGAGCAGGCGGCGGGTCACGAACCGGTACACGGGCTTCCCGGTGCGCCGCCAGCCGCGCGACAGCGGCGAGGGCTGCGCGAGCATCCGCCGTTGCCGCATCGTGAGCTGCTCGGGGCAGTACGTGCGCTTGTGTTTCAACAGGTGGCGCAGATCGTCGCGGCCGAGCATCTGGCACCAGCGATCATGTCGCGCCCGGCATCCTGCCAACTGGAAATCGACGAGCGCCGGCTGATCGTTGGCATCGACGAGCCAGTTCGGCTCCTTGGCGAGGTCGTTGTGCAGGACACCCGCTGCATGCATGCGTCGGACGAGCTTCAGCGCTGCACGAAAATAGGCAGCATTCCGCGGTGCAGCGAGATGCATGGGCCGGCCGACGATGAAAGTCCGCTCCAGGCGGCGCCCGTCCCAACCGAGCAGCCGCGGCACTCCCGCAACGTCCTGCAGGCGCTCGAGCGCTCGTGCCTCTCGATCTGCGAGTCGGACCGCGAACGCACGCGCCCACCAACGCGCATCGCGCACGTCGCGCACGACACGGTGTTGCACGTGACCGTCGATCTCGCTCTCGACGAGCGTCACGGTGCCGAAGACGTCGCGTTTGAGAACAGTCCCGATCAACGGCAGTGACCTGTGGTGCCGGAGGCCTCCGGCGGGAGGGCCTTCGGCAGGAAAGACCCGTAGGGGTCGCACCTCACTTGCAGTCACCGCGCAGGTCGAGCACTCGCGCTTCGAGCAGTGCCGCGCTCGCCTCGGTTGGCGGCACAACCGCGCCTGCAACGAGCTCGACGCGGGACCAGAACCGACGCGGCCAGCGCGCCATCGCCGGACCGCCCTCGCGGCTGAAGAAACTACCCCATAGGCCACGCAACGCGAGCGGCACGACCGGAACCGGGCGCGCGTTGAGGATACGCTCGACGCCTTTGCGAAACGGGTTCAGCTCGCCGTCGGCAGTGATCCGACCTTCAGGAAAAATACAAACGACGTTGCCCGCTGCGAGCTCGGTGTCGACCCGTGCGTAAGCCTGCTCCAGCAACGCCTCATTCTCCTGCCGAGACGCGATCGGGATCGCCTTCGCGGTGCGGAAGACGAACGAGAGTATCGGGATGCGAAAGATCTGGTGATCCATCACGAAACGGACGGGTCTGCGGACCGAGCCGCCGATCACGAGGGCGTCCATGAAACTGACGTGATTGCAGACGAGCAGCGCCGGGCCGGTGTCGGGGATGCGATCGAGACCGCTTGTGCGTAGCCGGTACAGCGTGTTCACGAGGACCCATATGATGAAACGCATCAGGAACTCGGGGACCAGCGTATAGATGTACGCGGCCACGGCCGCATTCAGGATCGCCGTACAGAGGAACAACTGCGGGATCGTGAAGCCCTGGCCCAGCAGGACGATCGCGAGGGCCGCGGATACCACGACGAACAGCGCATTCAGAATGTTGTTCGCCGCGATGATCCGCGAGCGCTCGGCAGGCGGGCTGCGCTGCAGCACCATCGCATAGAGCGGCACGATGTAGAAGCCACCGAACACGCCGATCATCACGAGGTCGAACGCGATCCGTAGTGCGCCGGGCTGCTCGAGAACGGCGCCTATCGTGAGTCCGGCGGCCCCGACCAACTCGGGGCGCGCAAAGTAGAGATCCACGCCGAACAACGTGAGGCCGATCGATCCGAGCGGGACGAGACCGATCTCGACCCGATGGCCGGAGAGCCGCTCACAGGCGAGCGAACCGATGCCGATGCCGACCGAGAACAGTGTCAGCAGCATCGTCACGACGAGCGGGCCGCCGCCGAGGAAATACTTCGTGTAGTTCGGGATCTGCGTCAGGAATACCGATCCGAGAAACCAGAACCAGGAGATGCCGAGGACCGCGAGAAACACGACGCGATCGCGGCGCGCAATCGAGAGGGTCTGCCAGGTGCCCGATAACGGATTCAACCGGAGCTCGAGCGCCGCGTCGGCGGGTGGCGCGAGCGGTATCGAGCGGCTCGCGAGCCAACCGAGCACGGCGATGAAGACCAGCGTTACGCCCGTCAGTGCCGGGCCGGCGGCCCCGAGCCCGATCAGCACGGTTCCGACGATCTGACCGATCAGGATCGCGAGGAACGTGCCCGATTCGACGAGCGCATTCCCGCCGACGAGCTCTTCCTCCCGCAGGTGTTGCGGCAACAGACCATATTTGACCGGGCCGAACAGCGTGGACTGCGTGCCCATCAGGAACAGCAGGAAGACGAGTGCATAGATGCTGCCGGTCAGGAACGCTGCGGCGGCCGCCAGCATGATCACGACCTCGAGCAGCTTGATGCCACGGATCAGGCGCGACTTCTCGTACTTGTCCGCCAGTTGCCCGGCGATCGCCGAGAACAGGAAGAAGGGCAGAATAAAAAGACCCGCACTCAGGTTGATCAGCGTATCGCTCGACAGTGCGGTCGCCGTCGTGGCGCCGAACGCGACCAGGACTGCGAGCGCATTGCGAAAGACGTTGTCGTTGAAGGCGCCGAGAAACTGCGTCAGAAAAAAAGGCAGAAAGCGCCGCTCGCGCAGCAGCGCGAACTGGCTGTGCTCGTCGTGATCAGCTCTCGACGACGCGTCGTTCACGGAGCTCGCGGCGCGGTTGCTCACGCAGGACGATTTCGAGGCTGCGCTGCAGCATGATCGCGTCGGGATTGATCGACAGACCCTTGCGCAGATCGGCCAACGCCGCGGCGCGATTGCCGAGGCCGAGCCAGGCAGCAGCGCGATTGTTCAATGCGCGCCAGTTGTTCGAATCGATCTCGAGTGCCTGGCTGCACCGCACCAGCGCGAGATCGAACTGCCGCAAGCCCACGTATCCAGCGCACAAATTCGCGAGTCCCGCGGATCGATCGCGAGGCTGCGTCGGCCGCGCGAGCCCGGCCAGCGTGAGCTCCACGCCGCGCTCGTAATCGCCGAACCGCAATGCGACGGCACCGTCGGCGAGCTCGGGATTCGTCTGGCCGATCACCGTTTTGCTCACCGGTTCCCCAGGTTCGGCGCACGCGCTGCGGAGACTCAGCAGCCACGCGGCACTGACCGCAGCGATCGCGAGCACGTAAGGGCGCCTCGACATCAGGCCTCGACCCCACGACGGACACGTCCTGTCTACCGCATTGCCGGTGTCGCATGCAAGACCGCGATGCGGCGCGCGCAGCACTCATGGCAGCAGCAGCGGTGCGGGCAGCAGATGCTCGCGAGCGAGCACGTCGGCCGCGACGGTCAGCACGTAGAGCAGCAGAAAAGATGCGGCATCGAGGAAGGCCTTGTGATAGATCCGCGTCGGTACCCGGGCCTCCAGGCGCGGTCGATAACGTGCCGGGTCAGGCCAGTAGCGTGGCACTGCCGCCTGATAAGCAGCGTAATCGCCCGCATGCACGCTCGCGAGATGCGACTCCTCCTGACGAATCACGCGCGCAAAGATCACTGCCAGCAACGCAGGCAACGCAAGCGTCAACGTGACGCTCCGACTCGCCAACCCGATGCCCGCCGCGCCTACCAGTGAAAGGCCGTACAACGGATTGCGGCACACCGAATACGGACCATCGGTGACGAGCTCGCGATCCTTGCGGCCCGCGATGAAGAGCGATGTCCACAGACGTCCGAGCACCGCCAGGGACACGAGCACGAGGCCTGCAAGCTGCGCGAGTGTGCCGGCAAGGCCCGTCAGCATTCGCCCGTGGGAGACCGCGACCAGCACGATCACGGCGAGATAGATCGCTTTCGTGAATCTGATTCGGGGTGTGCTGCGCGACAAGGTCATCTGCAGGACGGCTCGAGTCCTCGGGGGCGGCGGCAGTCTAACAAGCCATCCGCGGCTTGAACCAACAGGGACCTGAATGGCATCGCGCCGGTGGGCCGGCCGACCGGAGCATGTCATCGACCGGGCGTCACGGTTATCATGAGCCGCTCTGTCGTACTGCGCCTGATCGATCCTGCACGTGATCTCTCGTAGAGATAAGGTGTCGCCATGCTCTCGTTTCGCAAGAAAGCGCAAATGCCGCGTCCAGAGGACGCGCTCCCCGGACGATCGACCCCGATCGCCGTCCCGCCGACCCACTACGTGAACGGCCATCGGATCGTGCCGCCGTTTCCGGCCGGGCTCGAGCTCGCGCTGTTCGGCCTCGGCTGCTTCTGGGGTGCAGAGCGGCGATTCTGGGAAGTGGACGGCGTTTACTCGACGGCGGTCGGCTACGCGGGCGGCTACACGCCGAATCCGACCTACGAGGAAGTCTGCACCGGCCGCACCGGTCACAACGAGGTGGTTCGCGTCGTCTTCGACCCGCAGCAGATCGATTACGACTCGCTGCTCAAGCTGTTCTGGGAATCCCATGACCCGACTCAGGGCATGCGCCAGGGCAACGATATCGGCACCCAGTATCGCTCGGGCATCTACTGCTACGACGAAGATCAGCGCCGGCGCGCAGAAGCGAGTCGCGCCGCTTATGCCGCAGCGCTCGCCCGCGCGGGCCACGGTGCAGTGACGACGGAAATCGTCGACGCACCCGAGTTCTACTATGCCGAGGACTACCACCAGCAGTACCTCGCGAAGAATCCAGGCGGCTACTGCGGGCTGGGTGGCACCGGGGTGAGCTGCCCGGTGGGTGTCAGGGAGTCGGTCGAAGTCTGAGGCTGGGTTGCGAGCCCAGATCCTTAGGGCCGCTTCGCTCCGATCTTGTGGGCCACCGGTGCGCTGACACCGAGACGGTCCGCGGCTTCGGCTGCAAGCTTCGCGCTGCGAGCGAACGGGTTCGCAATCGTGAGACCGCCCTCCAGTGCGCGGTTCGCGATCGAGCTGCCGATGAACTGATAGACGGGCGTCGGAAAGAGCGCCTGCGTAATCAGGCCGACGAACTGGGTCGGGCTGCCGCCTGCCGCCGTGACGAGTGCGATGGATTCGCGCAGGCCTTCGACGGCCGCAGCCATCAGGAAGTTGCCGGCGATCTTCACGACGTTCGCGGCGGCCGGTCGCTCGCTGATGATGTCGATGCGCCCGAGCACGGACAAGGCCGGACGTGCGGCCGCCAGGGCCGCCGCCGGACCCGCCGCAGCGATGAAAAGTTTGCCGTTCTGCGCACTCTCGGGGGGTCCGAACACGGGCGCGGACACGTAAGCCTGTTGCGCTTCTGCGTGCGCAGCCTCCAGCCGGTCAGCCAGCGCGTCGCTGATCGTGCTCATGCACACGTGCACGAGCCCGCGGCGGTCCGTGGCCAGCAATCGCCCGTCCGGAAACAGCAGCTCTTCGAGAGCGGCGTCGTCCGACACCATCGTGATCACGAGCTCCGTTGCGTCGATCGCGTCCGCAGGCGTGTCGGCGGGCACGAGACCTTCAGCGGCGAGTGCCTCGGTGCGGCTGCGCGTGCGATTGTAGCCGTGCACCTCGTGCCCGGCTGCGAGCAACCGGCGCGCGATCGGAGCGCCCATGCTGCCGAGGCCGATGATGCCGATCTTCAAATCGCACGTCTCCTGCGCTCAACCGACGCAGTCATTCGGGCGGTTCAGAGCCCGGTGAGGGATCTTCCATCGGATAGGTCGTCAGCGAGCCGGAATCAGCCGGCGCTGGCTCGAGCGATGCCGGCGGAGTTTCTCCAGGGGCGGGCGCGGGCGGCGGCGAGCGCATCGCGGCCGGAGCACCGCCCGTGCTCGTCGCTCGATCCACTGCGGCGACGAACCGATCCGCCGGCGAAGGCGCGGGGGGCGCCGTCGTCGCGATGATTTCGCTCGGCAATACGCCGGGTCGACCATAAAAGGCCTCGTTCGAGGAGTCGTCGATCGTGAGGGCCGAGCCATCGAGCGCGACGCCCGCGAAGATGCCGCTCGAGCGCGAGTAGGAGTACACCTGTGCGTTCAGGCCGATATCGGTCGCCGCGGCGGTCTGTCGTCCGACGGGGCCTGCGGCGACGGCGGCGTCGGCACCGAGCGTCACTTTGCCTCCTTCGATGCCCTCGATACTCGCCTGCGACATGAAAACCAGCACGACATCCGTGGACTGCACGCCGATCTGAAACCCGAAGCTGCCGCCCGTGAGATTCACGAACAAAGGATTGCTCCATGTGCCGTCCTGCTGGCGCACGACCAGCACCCCCTTGCCGCGGCGCCCGCCGATGCCGAGCCCGACCTTGATCACGGCCGGGATCACGGCAACGCCATAGGCCCGCTGCAACAGCCAATCGGGCACGTTCTGGTCCGGCGTGCGCTGCAGCTCATCGAGGATCTGCGCGGCCGTGAGCAGCCGCCCATCCTGTCGTTCGCCTGCAGTCGCGATCGCCATCGCTCCGAACAGGCACAGTCCGACGGTGATTACCCGCCAGAGGCTGACGATCGTCATCGCAAAAGCACCTCGCATCTCATGGCATACCGCGACTTTACATTAAATCGCGCACTGGCCTCACCCGGGCTCCCCCGGGCGACGCGACACTGGACCCTGCAGCGCCGATCCCGCGAGGCGAGCGCACGCGACATCGACGGTTCATAATGCGCAGCCGCTGTGCCGGCGCAGCAGTGCACGGGATCGGGAGTTCGATGTCAGTGTCAGCGGATATCAGCCACGCGAAGGCGCTGATGACCTTGCGCGCGTGCGTCCTCATGAGCGTGCTGCTCGTGATGCCGGCCACGCGTGCGCAATGGTACGAGCGCGAAGCGGCCGTGATGGGGACCGCGGTCAAGGTCGAAGTCTGGCATCGTGATGCCGCGGCCGCCGCGGAGGCCATGACTGCAGTCATGGCGGAAATGCAGCGCGTCGATACTCTGATGAGCACCTACAAGCCTGACAGCGCGCTGTCCGTCGTGAATGCCCGGGCGGCGACGGAGCCGATCGCGATCACCGAGGAGCTCGTCGATCTGATCGGCCTCGCGCTCGATTACTCACGGCTGACGCAGGGCGCATTCGATATTACTTACGCGAGCGTCGGCTATCTCTACGACTTCCGTGCACACGTGAAACCGGCCGACGACGTGCTCGCGGCCGCACTGCCGGCCGTCGACTATCGCCACGTGCGACTCGACCGCGACGGGCACACGATTCGGTTCCTGCAACCGGGTGTGCGCATCGACCTCGGTGGTATCGCGAAGGGTCACGCGGTCGACCGGGCGATCGACCTGCTGCGCACGCGTGGCATCGAGCATGCGCTCGTCACGGCCGGCGGCGACTCGCGTCTGCTCGGTGACCGACGTGGGGAGCCCTGGGTCGTCGGTGTCCGTGATCCGCGCACGGCGGGTGACGTACTGCTGCGTCTGCCTCTCGCGGACGAGGCGATTTCGACGTCGGGCGATTACGAGCGCTATTTCGAAGCGGACGGCAAGCGGTATCACCACATCCTCGAGCCTGGCACCGGTCAGCCGGCAGGTTCGGTGCGCAGCGTGACGGTGATTGGCCCGATGGCCGTCGACACGGACGCCCTGTCGACCAGCGTCTTCGTGCTCGGAGTCGATCGGGGTCTCGCACTGATCGAGACACTGGATGGATTCGAGGCCGTGATCGTCGACGCGCGAGGCGGAATCTACTACTCGCAGGGACTCACCGAACCCTGATCGTGCCTGCTGCTCGGTCGGCGCCGCGGTCTTCGACTCGTCGCGGCTCCAATGGCCCGCGCACGTTGCGAACCGCGTCACAATGTGACTCGCGAACACGGCCTCAGTTTCACATCCGTGTCGTTGACATATTTGCAGGGCGCGTGCCACTGTTGGCACCGCTGATCAGGGCAAACTCGTCGAAAGACGAGGACGCAAAGCCACCGGTCTAAGGGAGCCATCCTAGGACAGCGGGGTTGCCAGTGCGGAGCGCTTCTGCGTACCGCCCGACGCGCCTCCTGCGCAACTGCGCAATCCGTCCCTCAAGCTCCCTCGCGACTCGTGGCCGGCGGCTCTGATCGCATCAGCGAAGGAGCACGCGTGCCGGACACCCACACGACCACGGTTCTGCCCCACGCAGCGCGCAAGACGTCCGTCCGTCGCCGTCTGGCGTTGGGGCTCATCATCATTGCGGTTGCGTGCTGCATCGACGAAGTGCGCGCCCAGCCATCGACGGCGCCGGACTTTGCACTGCGCAGTCTGGAGCGCGGCAACCAGCGGCTGTCGGAATATCGCGGCGATGTCGTCGTGCTCAGTTTCTGGGCGAGCTGGTGCGGTGACTGCCGGCGCGCCCTGCCCGAGCTCAATGATCTGTACGCCCGTCATCGGGATGCGGGCCTCGTGATGCTCGGCATCAATCTCGACCGCGACGCGGAGCGCGCCCGGGAGTTCGCGCGCGTGCTCGAGCTCGACTTTCCCGTGCTGATGGACGCCGACGGTGTCGTCAGCCGGCTTTACGCAGTCGAGCAGGTCCCCCGGATCGTCGTGATCGACCGCGACGGCGTGATGCGTCACGTCCATGACAGCCCGGATGCCGCCGGATCCGATGTCCTCGTCGAGGAGATCGTCGCGCTGCTCGGCAATTGAACCGGCCGTGTCAGGAGTTGCAGAAGATGAACAGGATTTTTACCTCGGCCCTGCTGGTCGCACTGCTGATGGCTCTGCCGGCCATCGCCGGCGAGAACGCTGCCGTCGAGAGCTTTCGCAGCGTCGACGAGGATGCGCAGGCATTGAAGAAGGAGGTGCTCGCACTGAATCGCGACCTCTTCGTGCTCGAGGAGGAGCTGCTGTTCCCGGCCAATACGCAGATCGCCGTGTTCGTGTCGATGGACGTCGGCGAGTTTTTCCGGCTGGATTCGGTGACGCTGAAGGTCGACGACAAGGAGGTTGCGAATTATCTCTACACCGAACGCGAAGCCGAAGCGTTGCTGAAGGGCGGCGTGCACCGGCTGTACCTCGGCAATCTGAAGACCGGTGATCACGAGCTCGTGGCGTTCTTCACCGGCGAGGGACCGCCCGCTCGCGACTATCGTCGTGGTGCGACGCTCAGTTTCGCTAAGAACGTCGGCGCGAAGTATCTGGAGCTCAGGATCAGCGATAGCGAACGCAGGCAGCAGCCGGAGTTCATCGTCGAGGAATGGGAGTAGGGCGGGTCACCGTCGCCGAGGCCCCGTGCACGGAACGAATACGACGTGAGTCGCCGAGTCACAGCCATCGTCTGGCCTTCCCCGCTGCTGCTCGCGATCCTGCTGCTCGCGCAGGCGACGACCGCAGCCGCGCAGGATTCCGCAAGGCAGTCCGGGCGCGTACGGGACCTGCACTACGGAGACGTGCTGTTTCACTTCTACCAGGGCGATCATCTCGGTGCGCTCGTACGGTTGCAGGCAGCCCGGCACTTCGATCGCCTCGAGCACCATACGACTGAAGCCCGACTGCTCGAAGGCGGGCTGTATCTCTCGCTGGGCCAGCACGAGGAGGCGGGCAGGATCTTCGAGGCCGTGCTCGACGGCAGTGCCGAACCGGCGGTGCGCGACCGGGCCTGGTTCTACCTCGCGAAGGTCTGGTACCAGCGTGATTACCTCGATCGAGCCGCCCGAGCCCTCACCTCCATCGGCGCTGCGTTGCCGGTCGCGCTCGAGCCCGAGCGTCGGTTGCTCGAGGCGCAGGTGCAGATCCATGCAGGCCGTTACGACGATGCGATTCGCGTGCTGGCGCAATGGAGCGGTCCGCCAGGATGGGCCGCGTACGCCCGCTTCAATCTCGGTGTCGCACTCGTGCGCGCTGGACGCCTCGACGAAGCGTCATTGCAACTCGATGCCGTCGGTTCGATCGCCGCGGACTCCGAAGAGATCGCGAGCCTGCGCGACAAAGCGAATCTCGCGCTCGGCTTTGCGCGGCTGAACGCCGGTCGGGCCGCTGAGGCTCGCACTGTGCTCGACCGCGTGCGGCTGCAGGGACCGCTGTCGAACAAAGCATTGCTCGGGGCGGGCTGGGCCGACAGCGAGCTCGAGCGCTATGAACGTGCGCTCGTCCCCTGGCTCGAGCTGCGCGACCGGAGTCTGCTCGATGCTGCGGTCCAGGAATCCTACCTCGCGATTCCTTACGCCTATGCACAGCTCGCAGCGAACGCACAGGCGGCCGAACACTATGCGCATGCGATCACGGCTTACCACGAAGAGTCTGCCAGGATCGATCAGTCGATCGAACGCATCCGTTCCGGCAACTGGCTCGAGACCGTGCTCGTGCACGATCGCGATGACCGTGTCGGCTGGTACTGGCAACTGGTCGAGCTGCCCGATGCGCCCGAGACGCGCTACCTGCATCACCTGTTCGCGAGCCACGGTTTTCAGGAGGCGCTCAAGAATTACCGCGACCTCGAGCTGATGAAGCGTGACGTCACGGCCTGGCAGTCGAGCATCGAAGCCTACGACGACATCATCGAAGCGCGTGAAAGAGCTGCCGCAGCGCGCGAAGTCACGTACGCGCGAGCGATTGAGACGGTGGATCTCGATACCCTTGCGCAGCGGATCGCAGCGCTCGGCGACAGGATCTCCGACGCCGAGCGGCGGCACGACATCGTGGCCCTCGCGACGCCACAGGAGCAGGAGCGCTGGCATCGGATCGGGAAGGTCGAGCAGCGACTCGCGGAGCTCGCGGGAAGTGACGCGCGCGTCGCCAGAATGCAGCAGAAGGCCCGACTGGTACGCGGGGTGGTCTACTGGGAGATGGAAGCAGCGTTCAAGGCACGCCTGTGGCGCGAGCGCAAGTCACTGCGCGAGCTGGAAGTCGCACTGAAGGACGCGACGCGCAGGCGGATGCTCGTGGAGCGCGCACGGCGTGAGACGCCGGCGGCCACGGGCGGATTCGCGGCGCGCGTGGCGGCGGTCGAGCCGCGGCTCGTGCGGCTGAGCGCCCGTCTCGACGCGGCGCGTCAGCGTCAGGCTGCGTATCTCACTGCGATCGCAATCGACGAGCTCGAGGCGCAGCAGGAGCGGCTCACCGCCTACGCATTGCAAGCACAGTTCGCCCTCGCGACGATCTACGATCGGGCATCCGCGGCCGCGGCGATCACGCGAGGCGCGCGATGAGGCGGCGCCTGTGGTGGATTGCCGCTGCGGCGGTGCTGGCCGGATTGCCCGCGGAGGCCGCTCGCAAGCCGAAGCCCGCCGGAACGCTCAGCGATCTTGCGACGCGTGAAGTGAGCGTGGCGCCTTCGCCGCCGATCGCTGTTTCGCACGAGCAGGCGATCGATGCCTATCGCCGCTTCCTGACGCTCGAAGGCGCACGCCCGGAGCTGCGCGCCGAGGCGCTGCGCCGCCTCGCGGACCTGCTGCTCGAGCGCGATGACCAGGGACGTTCGGAGTCCGCCACGGTGGCCGCCTCTGCCGATCTTCTCGAGGCGATCGCGCTGTACCACGAGCTGCTGGACGACTATGCCGACTCGGCCCGTCGGGACGAGGTCATGTATCAACTCGCGCGCGCTCACGAATCGACGGGTGCGACCGAGCAGGCGCTCGGCGTGCTCGATGAGCTGGTCAGCGCGTTCCCGGACAGCGAGTGGTATGCAGAAGCCGAGTTCCGGCGTGGGGAGATTCTGTTCGTCGAGGGCCGCTACGCCAACGCGGAGGCCGCCTACGCGGCGGTGCTGCGCGCAGGCGATGAGTCCGGCTACGCGGACCAGGCGCTGTACAAGCTCGGCTGGGCACTCTTCAAGCAGTCGCGGGGCGAAGAGGGGGCACTCTCGTTCTTCGATCTGCTCGATCGCGTGCTGGCTCCCGGGGGTGAGCTGCGCGAGCAGCAGGCACTCTCGCGCGCCGAGCGCGAGCTCGTTGACGATTCGCTGCGCGTGCTTGCAATCGCCGTTGCGGATCTCGACGGCTCGCAGACACTGGATGAGCTGCTCGATCGCCGTGGCGATCCGGTGTACGTGCATCGCCTCTACGAATCGCTCGGCGATCTGTATCTCGAGAAGGAGCGCTACCAGGACGCCGCCGATGCCTACTCGGCGTTCTCCGCGCGACGCCCCGACGCGCAACAGGCGCCGCTGCTGCAGGTCCGCGCGATCGAAGCGTACAAGCAGGGAGGGTTCGAGTCGCGCGTGCTCGAGTCGAAACAGGCATTCGTCGAACGCTACGCGCTCGGCACGGCCTACTGGGCGACCCGCACGTTCGAAGATGCGCCGGCAGTCGCGGCGCATCTGGAGCGCAACCTCGAGGACCTCGCCCAGTATCATCATGCGCGCGCTCAGGCTGACGGCGCGGGCGCGGATTTCGATGCTGCTGCGCGCTGGTACCGTGCCCTGCTCGACACGTTCCCGCAACGGGAGTCGGCAGCGCAGACTCGTCACTTGCTTGCGGACCTGCTGTATGAAGGTCATCGCTATGCCGACGCCGCGATCGAGTACGAGCGTGCGGCCTACGAGCACGGTGTCCACGCACGGGCGGCCGAGGCGGGCTATGCCGCGCTCGTCGCTTACGAGCAGCACGAAGCGGAGCTCGAGGGCGTGGACCGGTCGATCTGGCATTCACAGATGACGGACTCGAAGGTCAGGTTCGCAACGGCGTTTCCAGCCCATCCGCAGGCGGGCATCGTGCTCACGAGTGCGGCAGAGGATCTGTATGCCGCGGCGGACTACGAGGCGACGATCGCGGTGTCGCAGCAGGTGCTCGCGCTCGTGCCACCGGTGGGCCCGGAGCGCAGGCGGATTGCATCGACCCTGCTCGCCCATTCGCTGTTCGAGCGCGAGCGTTTCGCCGAGGCGGAGACGGCATATCTGGCCCTGCAGCCGCAGATTCCGGCCGGAGATCCCCTGGGCCAGGAGGTCGTCGAGCGCATCGCCGCATCGATCTATCGACAGGCAGAGCAGAAGCAACAGGCGGGCGATGCGCTCGGCGCCGTCGATGATTTCCTGCGCGTCGCAGTTCTCGCGCCGACGTCAACGGCCCGCGCGAACGCCCAGTACGACGCCGCAGCGCAGCTCGTGCGTCTCGGCGAATGGCACCGGGCCACCGGCGTGCTCGAGGATTTCCGGGCGAGTCACCCGGATCACGAACTGGCCCCCGACGTGACCCGCACGCTCGCAGCCGCCTATCTCGAGACGGGTCAGGGCACTCAGGCCGCCGCCGAGTTCGAGCGCATCGCGCTCGGCTCCGATGAGCCGGATGACGTGCGCCAGGCCGCCGCCTGGCAGGCCGCCGACCTGTACGAACAGGCGGGACTCGTGCCCGCGGCGGCGCGCGTGTATGCGAGCTATGTGCGTGATTTCCCCCGTCCACTCGATCCCGCAATGGAGGCGCGTGCACGGCTGGTCGATCTCTCAATCGAGATGAACGATCTGGCAGCGCGTGACCTGTGGCGCAAGGAGCTGGTGCGCGCAGATCGTGAGGCAGGAGCTCTACGTACGGATCGCAGCCGCTATCTCGCGGCGCACGCGGCGCTCGCGATGACCGAGGCGGCGGTCGCCCATTACAGCGCCATCCGACTGGTGGCACCGCTCGAAGCCTCGCTCGCAGCCAAGCAGGTGGCGATGGAGCAGGCGCTCGCGCTGTTCGGTACCGCGCTCGACTATCAGATTGCCGACGTCACTGCTGCAGCCACGTTCGGGATGGCGGAACTCTATCGGTCGCTCGCCGAGGACCTGATCGCGTCGGAGCGTCCGCGCGAGCTGTCGGCGGACGAACTCGAGCAGTACGAGCTGCTGCTCGAAGAGCAGGTCTTTCCGTTCGAGGAGAGGGCCATCGAACTGCACGAGCTGAACGCCCGGCGGGCGCGCGAGGGCAGCTACGACCGTTGGATCGAACGGAGCTTCGCAGCATTGGCCGAGCTCGTGCCGGCACGCTACGCAAAAGTCGAACTCGGAGAAGCCCATGTGGCGACCCTCAATTGAACGACGACTGACGAGGAGCTGCTTGCTCGCGGCGGCGCTGCTCGCAGGCTGTGCGGCCGGACCGAACGGTCGCGACGCCGAGGATGCGCATACGCCTCCCGCCGCCGCGCTCGAGCGCTTCGAGCAGGCAGTGAGTGCACTGGACGCGGGTGAGCTCGACACGGCGACGCGCGACTTTGCCGAGATCGGCCGCAGTTACCCGGAGTACGCGACACCGCTCGTGAATCTCGGCATTGCGCACGGACGCGCGGGCCGACTCGAGGAGGCCGAGCGGGCCTTGCGCGAGGCCGTGGAGCGCGCGCCGGACCTCGCCGTCGCATGGAGCGAGCTTGGCATCGTGCTGCGCCGTCAGGGACGCCTCGAGGATGCACGCGCCGCGTACGACCGCGCACTGGCAGCCGACGCGGATTATGCGAACGCGCACTTGAATCTCGGTGTGCTGTGCGATCTGTACCTGAACGAGCCGGAGGTCGCGGCGGCGGCCTACGAGCGTTATCTGGCACTCGCTGCGACGCCCGATCCCCGCGTCGATGCGTGGTTGTCCGAGATTCGTGCGCGGCTCGGCCGCGATGAACGTACGGCGCGGGCGAATCCATGAACGCGCTGCGCAGGATTCTGCTCGCTGGCTTCGTCACCGCCGGGCTGGCACCCGCCGGGTCCCCACAGGCGGAGGACGCCGAGCCACAAGTGGCACCGGAGGCCGCGGCAGTGCACGGACCATCGGCCGCGACCGCGCAGGGTCGCGAGCGGCTCGATCTCGACACGTCCGTCGTGACTGGCAACCGTGAATTGCCGAAAGTCATGTACATCGTGCCGTGGAAGCAAGCGCAGCTCGGCGAGTTACCGGGTCAGCCGTTCAACACGCTGCTCGACGAAGTGCTGACGCCGCTCGATCGTGACGAGTTCCGTCGCGAGGTCCGCTACTTCGAAGCGGTCTCAACGACCGAGCCGACTACGCCGAATCCGCCCTGACGGTGCATCGATGGGAGCTCCAGTGCCGAGTGCAGTGATCCAGTTCTTCAGCGAGGGCGGTACGTTCATGTACCCGATCGCGGCCGTGTTTGCGCTCGGGATGGTGATCTCGCTCGAGCGCTGGCTCTATCTGACGTTCACGGCCGCCCGCAGCCGCAGGCTCTGGGCACAGGTCGTACCGCTCCTGCGGGCCGGTGACCTGCGCGCCGTCGCCGAGCGCTGTCAGAAATCGCACTGTGCAATTGCGGCCGTGCTGGGCTATGGACTTTCCCGGGCCGCCGCCGCGCGCCGTCGCGATGACGTCGATCAGGCCACGCATGAAAGCATGATGCAGGTCCGCCCACGTCTGCAGCGACGTACTCACTACGTGGCGATGCTCGCCAACATCTCGACATTGCTCGGGCTGCTCGGAACGATCATGGGTCTGATCAGCGCCTTCACTGCCGTGGCAAACGCCAATGCCGCCGACAAGGCCGATCTGCTCTCCGGATCGATCTCGGTCGCGATGAATACGACCGCGTTCGGGCTGCTGGTCGCGATTCCTCTGCTGATCACGCACGCGCTGCTGCGCATGAAGACGACCGTGCTCGCAGACAGTCTCGAGATGGCGTCGGTGAAGTTTCTGAACACAGTCGTGGAGCAGCGCGGCGAGCTGGTCACCGCATCGGATCGCGACAACGCGGGTGACCCGCGATGAGCGCCGCGGCGATCGCCTGCAACCCGTATCGACGCTACGCATTGCCGTGGACGCCGCGGCCTGAGGAACGTCAGCGGTGCCGCAGGATCACTGCGTGGACGCTTGGAGGGTCCCTCTTGTTCGCGCTCGTCGTCTCGTTCGTGCGTGTGCCGGAGCCGCCGCTCGAACGCGCGCAGCAGGTGCCGGAGCGCTTCGTCAAGCTCGTGCAGGAAAACAAAGCACCACCACCACCGCCGCCGCCGATCGAGCGCATCGAGCCCGCGGCAGAGGTCGTTGCCGAGCAGCCCGCGCCGCCAGTCGAGCCGCAGCCACGTGCCACCATGCGCCCGGTCCCGCGCGCCGCCCCGAGCATGGATGCGCGCCAGAAGGCGGCCAGGTCAGGACTGCTGCCGCTGCAGGACAAACTGGCGGCACTGCGGGACAACGCGGCGCTGACGAAGGCGGCGCAGACGCGCAACCTGACCGGCGCAGTGGGTGAGACCACGCGCGCGGAGCGTTCGCTTGTCACTTCGCAGATCGGCACGAGCAGCGGCGGTATCGACACGTCCAGCCTGTCGCGTGGCTATGGCTCTGGGGGTGGTGCACTCGAAGGCCACGACACGACACAGGTCCAGGGCTCATTCGGCGCTGCCGCAGCGGCGAGCGGATCTCGCGCTGAACCGAGAGGCGGCGGTGCCGCTTCGCGCAGCCGCGAGGAGATCGAGCTCGTGTTCGATCGCAACAAGTCGGCGATCTACGCGCTCTATAGCCGCGCGCTGCGCAGCAATCCGCAACTGCAGGGCAAGCTCGTGCTCGAGCTGACGATCGCACCGAGTGGTGAGGTGACCGATTGTCGCGTCGTCTCGAGCGAGCTCGATGATGCAGAGCTCGAGCGCAAGCTCGTTGCCCGCGTGAAGATGTTCCGCTTCGATGACAAGGACGTCGCGACTGTGACGACGACGAAGCCGATCGACTTCTTTCCTGCCTGAGAATTTCGCAGCAGGCTCACGACCTGCGACCCTGCCGCTCGCTTCTACATAACCCGCGCCAGTGTTGCATAACCGCCGCGTGCAGTCGCATGTGACGTGACGAGCGACGACAAGTCCGTGCGAACTGAGAGTCCGGTCACACCATCGCCGGCAGGCGTGCCGCAAAGTTTTGCCGCGATTCATGCAAGGGCAAAACCACCGAAAGGTGGTGACGCAAAGTCACCGGTCTACAGAGCGATGAGCTCCATGACAGCGGGACCGCCGGAATCCAGCCCGACACGTGGGGCTGCCTCGGTCCGCCTGGCGACTTGATCGCACGACTTAAGGAACGAGGGCGATGATGTATCGATACCCTTCGATCAGTGCGACAGCACTCCGCCTCTCGAGCGGCGCCGCGCTGCCTGCGCTCTCCGGGACGGACATCTGCCGAAGCGCCTGCGCCGCTGCGCCGGGCTCCGGCACAACGCACCGCACACTCCCACTGCCGTACGTTTCGTCGTTCGCCCCCGCGGGCGAGTGACTTCAGTCGCTGTAACCCAGGTAACGAGACCATGGTCAGGACCATCCGCAATCTGTTCGTCACAGTGTTGCTGTCGTTCATCGTCGTTCCGGTCACCGCGCAGGATTCCTATCGCGCACAGATGCAGGGACTCGATGAGCAGGTGCAGGAAGTGAAGTCCGATGTGTTGAGCATCGCGGCCGATCTCAGTCGGCTCGAAGAGAAGCTGCTCTATCCCTCGAACACGCAGTTGTCGTTGTTCGTCGAGATGACACCGGACGACTCGTTCCGGCTCGACTCGGTGCAGATCGCGATCAACGGGCAGTCGGTCGCGCATCACATCTACAGCTTCAAGGAGCTCGAGGCGCTGGCGGCCGGTGGCGTGCAGCGCATCTACACCGGCAACGTCGCGACGGGCGAGCACTCGCTCGCGGTCTCGATGGGCGGCAAGTTGAAGAGCGGGAGCGATTTCAGCTGGAGCGAGACATTCTCGTTCAACAAGGGCGTCGAGCCGAAGCTCGTCGGCATCCGTTTGATCGGTCCCGGCGCCGGGGACGCAGCGATCAGCGTCGGAGACTGGTAGTCAATGCGGCGAGTCGCTCTCAATCTGTCGATCGCCGCGGCGACCCTGATGCTCGGCGCCGGGCCAGTCTCCGGTGGCGAGCTTAGGGACCTCTACTTCGGTGAGGCGCTCTATCACGCGCACCAGGGCCACTACTTCGAGTCGCTCGAGCGACTCGACGCGGAGCTCGGCCAGCATCGCGGGCTCGACGAGCCGCAACTCGACACGTTGCACTTCCACATCAATCAGGCGGAGTTTTCGGTCGGCGATTTCGAGCTGAACTACCGGATGCATCATCGCGCCGGCCGCGCGATCAAGGCCGTGCTCGAGGGCGCCGTGGACGAATCGGTGCGGAACGAGGCCGCGTTCCGGCTCGCCCGCATCCACTTTCAGAAAGGCCAGGCCCCCGAAGCGCTGCACGCGCTCGACCGTATCGAGGGCAAGGTGCCGCCCGCGATCGCCGCCGAAGTGGAGTTTCTGCGAGCGAATGTCTACATGGCCCTCGGCCGGCCGGCGGAGGCAGTGGACGTGCTCGAAGGTCTGCAGGGTGCCCGGTCGTTGCGGGGTTTCTCGGCATACAACCTCGGCATCGCATTGCTGCAGGACGGGCGCAAGGAGGCCGCGCTCGCGCAGCTCGATGAAGCAGGACAGGTGAGTGCCGACGATGATGGCGCCGCGTCGATCCGCGACAAGTCGAACCTCGTGCTCGGGACCCTGTTGTACGAGTCGGCGGACTTCGGTGCCGCGCAACGTTCACTCGATCGGGTACGCCTCGATGGCGCGTTCTCGAACCTGGCGCTGTTGAGCGCCGGTTGGGCTGAGGTGGCGGCGGAGAACTACGAGCGTGCGCTCGTGCCGTGGGGCATCCTCGCCGGACGCGAACGCACTGATGGCGCCGTCCAGGAAGCGATGCTTGCGCTGCCGTTCGCATACGGCAAGCTGAACGTGCACGGTCGCGCCGCGATTCTCTACGGCCGCGCTCTCGAGGGCTTTGGCGAGGAAATCGGCAAGGTCGATGCTTCGATCGAGAGTATCCGGGCAGGGCGCTTTCTCGAGGCGCTCGTGCGGGAGGAGATCCGCCAGGACAAGGACTGGGTGATCCGGCTGCGTTCGCTGCCGGAAACGCCCGAAACGTACTACCTGATGGCGTTGATGGCGTCCCACGACTTCCAGACGGCGCTGCAGAACTATCTCGATCTCGAGGATCTGCGCAAGAAGCTCGACTCCTGGCAGGGCAGCTTCGCCGCCTACGAGGACATGATTGCGCTGCGCCGGCAGTACTTCGAACCGGTGCTGCCCGAGGTCGACGCACAGTTCCGCGAGCTCGACTCGGTGATCCGGCTGCGCTTCGCGCAACGGGAGCAGCTCGACAAGAGGCTGAATGGCCTGTTGATCGCGCCGCGGCCCGAGCTGCTGGCGACGGCGGAAGAGCGGATCGCGAGCGAACGTCTGCAGCAGATCGAGACCGCGCTCGAGGGCTTGACAGGGCCGCAGGCTGACGCGCTCCGGGAACGTATGCGTCGTCTCGACGGTGCGCTGATCTGGACCTGGCATATTGAGTACCACGAGCGGCTCACGCAGGCACACGTGCATCTGCGCGAGCTCAACGCCGACATCGACCAGCTGAAGCTGCGCTATGACGCCTTCGTCCGCGCCCGTCAGGCAGCGCCGCATGGCTACATCGGCTACGACGATCCGATTCTGCGACTGCGCCAGCGCGTCAGTCAGGCCCGCAAGAAGGTGAACACGCTGATGGCGCGACAGGGACATCTCCTCGAGACCGTCGCGATCAACGAGCTCGAGTTGCGCCGGGATCGCCTCGTCGCGTACCAGACCAAGGCGCGCTACGCGGTGGCGGACAGTTACGACCGTGCCGCCAAGACCGCAACCACCGGAGCGCTGCAAAAATGAACGGGCGGCAACTCACGTGGTTCGCAGTGCCTCTGCTGACCGTCGCGTGCGCCGGCGGTCCCGAGCGCGATACGCTCGCAGAGCTGCGCGACGTGCCTGCCGATCTCGAGGACGTCGCGGTCGAGGATGGGCTCGATCGGGCCATGGAAACCTATCGGCGGTTCCTCGACGAGACGCCACAGACCGCGATGACCGCGGAGGCGATGCGCCGTCTCGCCGACCTCAAGATCGAGAAGGAATTCGGTCTGCTCGGCGATGGCGAGATCATCGAGATGTCGGTGTCCGATGCGGAGCTCGAGCCGCCGCAGGTCCCGAAGCGCACGCGGGCGCAAGGCGCGGCAGGGCCACCGCCCCGCGAAGCCACGCAGATGCCCTCGCCGGAAGCCGCGCTCGCATCGATCGGAGGGGATCGCACCCGCGAGCGCGAAGCTGCGCCTTCGTCGCAGCAGGACGCATCGGGTGAGACCTTGCAGCAGTTCGAGCGGCGCACCACGCGGCAGGACGAGATCGTCTCGGCCCATGAGACGCTCGAGCTCGACCTGCCCGACGGGAACGCAGCGGCACTGTCTGCGGGCCCGATCGAAGCGATTGCGCTCTACCAGCAGCTCCTCGAGAAGTATCCCTTGTACGAGCACAACGATCAGGTGCTCTATCAGATGTCGCGCGCCTACGACGAGCTCGGGCGAACCGAGGACGCGATGGACGTGATGGCCGAGCTGATCGCGCGCTTCCCTCACTCCCGCTACGTCGACGAAGTCTACTTCCGGCGCGCCGAGTACTTTTTCACGAGGCGCAAGTACCGCGAGGCGGAAAGCGCCTATGCGGCGATCACGTCGATGGGTGCCCACTCTTCGTACTACGAGCTCGCCTTGTACAAGCTCGGCTGGACGCTCTACAAGATGGAGTTCTACGAGGAGGCGGTGCATCGCTACGTAGCGCTGCTCGATTACAAAGTCTCGATCGGCTATGACTTCGACGCTGCGCAGGATGACGAGGACGAGGAGCGACGCGTCGCGGACACGTTCCGCGTGATCAGCCTGTCCTTCTCGAATCTCGGCGGCCCCGAGGTCCTCGCGGAGTACTTTGCCGAGAACGGTCATCGCGACTACGAGGATCGCGTCTACGACAATCTCGGCAAGTTCTATCTCGCGAAGCTGCGTTACGACGATGCGGCCCAGGTCTACAAGTCGTTCGTCGCATTGAACCCGTACCACCGTGTCGCGCCGCACTTCAGCATGCGGGTGATCGAGATCTACACCGAAGGGGGCTTTCCGAAGCTGGTCGTAGAGGCGAAGAAGGAATTCGCGACGACCTACGGAGTCACGGCCGATTACTGGCGGCACTTCGACATCAACGAGTCGCCGCAGGTGCTCGCGTATCTGAAGGGGAACCTCCAGGACCTCGCGAATCACTACCATGCGCTCTACCAGGACGAGAGCCTGAAGGACGAACGGGTCGCCAACTACGGCGAGGCGCTGCACTGGTATCGCCAGTATCTCGATTCATTCCCGACCGATCCGGAAACGCCGCCGATCAACTACCAGCTTGCCGATCTCCTGCTCGAGCATGAAGACTACGGTTCCGCCGCGCGCGAGTACGAGCGCACGGCCTACGACTACGAGACTCACGAGCAGTCCTCGGCCGCGGGCTACGCCGCGATCTATGCGCACCGCGAGCACCTGAAGATGGCCGTCGCAGCCGGGCGCGCAGCCGTTCGCCGTGATACGGTGACGAGTTCGCTGAGATTCGCCGACACGTTTCCCGATCATGAGCACGCCGACGTCGTGCTCGGCGCCGCAGCCGACGATCTCTATGACATGAAGGATTTCCCGCTCGCGATCGAGTCGGCCCGGAAGCTGATCGAGCGGTATCCCGACGCGGACACCGAGATCCTGCGTTCCGCGTGGATCGTCGTCGCTCATTCTTCGTTCGACATCGCCGCCTATCAGGATGCGGAGTTTGCGTACATGCGCGTGCTCGAACTGACGCCGGCAGAGGACGAGGCGCGTCAGGCGCTGGTCGATAATCTGGCGGCCTCGATCTACAAGCAGGGCGAGCAGGCAAACGTGCTCGAGGATTACCGCGCGGCAGCCGACCACTTCCTGCGCATTCGACAGGTCGCCCCGACTTCCCAGGTCCGCGCCGCCGCGGAGTACGACGCCGGCGCCGCACTGATGCGTCTCGAGGACTGGACCGCCGCAGCGCAGGTATTCGACGAGTTCCGCAGCGAGTATCCCGAGCACGAGCTGCAGAAGGACGCGACGAAGCAGATCGCCCGGGCATTCCGCCAGGATGGACAGCTCGCGCGCGCGGCGGGCGAATACGAGCGGATTTCGCTCGAATCCGAGGATCCGACGCTGCGCAGCGAAGCACTGCTGCTCGCGGGTGATCTGTACGAGCAGGCGAATGGCATGGACCAGGCGCTTGCGGTGTACCAGCGCTATGTCGAGGAGTTCCCCGATCCGGTCGATCTGAACGTCGAGACCCGCTACAAGCTCGCGGGCATGCACAAGGGGCGAGCCGACACGGCGAGCTACCACGAGGAGCTCGAGCGCATCGTCGCGATCGACGCAGGGGCCGGCGCGCACCGCACCGATCGCACTCGCTATCTCGCTGCGCAATCCGCGCTCGTGCTGGCGCAGCGGCTCTACGACAGCTTCACGCTGGTCGAGCTCGTACAGCCTTTCGAACGGAGTCTGCAGGAGAAGCAGCGGCTCATGGATGGCGCGCTCGGGGCTTTCGGCGGACTCGTCAACTATGAGGTCGGCGAAGTGACTGCCGCCGCGACCTTCTACATGGCGGAAATCTATTCCGACTTCAGCAGCTCTCTGATGACGTCGGAGCGCCCGCGCGATCTTCCGGCAACGGACCTCGCCGAGTACGAGTCGGCGCTCGAAGAGGAGGCCTTTCCGTTCGAGGAGCGCGCCATCGACGTGCACGAGAAGAATCTCGAGCTGCTGTCGAGCGGCGTCTACAACGACTGGATCGAGAAGAGCCTCGATCGACTGGCCGAGCTGATGCCGGGTCGCTATGCGAAGAACGAGATCAGCAGCGGCTTCCTCGCTTCGATCGACAGCTACGCCTACCGCATGCCGAGTGCACCGGAGGTCGCGATCGAAGGGTCCGATGCCGAAGGCGAACCCGAGCCGGCGCAGCCGACGACATCGCTCGAGCGGGAGCGGGGCGAAGAGCACGCCGACCCGGCCATCGATGAGCGGGCGGCCGTCGCGGCGGGCTGATCATGCGAGAACCGGAAGTTCCAACGATGCGATCCAGATTGAATCTCGGCACGGCCATGGCCACCGCGCTGCTGCTGGCGGGGTGTGCCGCTTCATCGACACGCAAGCCGAATCTCGTCGAGACCGTCGACAGCTACGGCTTCACGATCACCGAGGAGGTGCGCCTCAGCGGCGACGTCCGTGCCGACTACGATCGCGCCGTGCAATTGCTCGCGCAGCAGCAGTACACGCAGGGCATCGCGATGCTCCAGAAAGTCACGGCCGAGGCGCCGAACGTGACTGCGCCCTACATCAATCTCGGCATTGCGTACGGTCATACGGAAGATTTCGAGCACGCCGAGCAGAGTCTGAAACGCGCACTCGAGCTGAATCCGCGCCATCCGATCGCGCACAACGAGCTTGGGATGCTGTACCGGCGCACCGGCCGCTTCGCCGAGGCGCGCGCGAGCTACGAGCGCGCGCTCGCAATTCATCCGGAATTTCACTTTGCGCGACGCAATCTCGCGATCCTGTGTGACATCTATCTCAAGGATCTGGTCTGCGCTCTGGAAAACTACGAGCACTACGAAGCGGCGGTTCCGGATGATGAGGAAGCCGCGATGTGGATAGCAGACGTACGCAACCGGGCGGGACGTTAGGAGGCACCATGCTGCGCTCGTTGATTCTCGGACTCTCCCTGGTGCTGACCGCCGGCACGGCAATCGCCGATGAAGCGGTGGACGGCGACGCGAAGACCTTGTCGGGCATGTCGATCCTCGGTAACGACGAGGCACCGACATCGCTCGTGATCGTGCCATGGAAGAGCTCCGAGATCGGTTCGCCGGTGGGTTTGTCGAACGTGCTGAATGCGGGGACACAGCCGGTGGACAGGGACGTATTCATGCGGGAGTTGAGCTATTACGAGATCCGCTCCGGCAGGTAGCTACGGGCGGATTCAGGTTCGAGGGTTGGGTTTGTTCTAGAGGAAACGGTGATGGACAGCATCTATTCGATCGTCAGGTTCTTCGTCACGGGCGGAGCGTTCATGTACCCGATTCTGATCGTGTTCGCGGTCGGTACCGCGATTGCGATCGAGCGCTACATCACGCTCACGGTCGTTACGCGCAAGAACCAGAGCATGTGGAGCAAGTTGCAGTCGCTGCTGACCCGGGGCGACTTCGAGAAGGCCCGCGAAATGACCAGCAACGACAACTCGGCGATCTCGCAGTTGCTCGGCATGGGTCTGGCGCGTCAGGGCGCCGTCCGACGTCGCGAAGATATCGAGATCGCGATGGAAGAGAGCATGATGGAGATCATTCCGCAGCTCGAAAAGCGCACGCCCTACGTCGCGCTGGCGTCGAGCATCGCGACGCTGCTCGGCCTGCTCGGCACGATCATGGGTCTGATCCAGGCGTTCACGGCGGTCGCGAACGCGAACCCCGCCGAGAAGGCCGACCTGCTGTCGGCCAGCATCTCGGTCGCCATGAACACGACCGCGTTCGGGCTGATCGTCGCGATTCCGCTGCTCGTCACGCATGCCGTGCTGACGGCGAAGACCGGTGCGATCGTCGATAGCCTCGAGATGGCGTCGGTCAAGGCGCTGAACGTGATCTCGGCGGCGGCGAAGCGTCAGGTCACGGCGTAATTCCCATGGCCAGGAGACACCATTATCGGCGGCGCACGAACGAAGTGCCCGAGCTGGACGTGACCACCTTCATGAACCTCATGGTGGTCCTGGTGCCGTTTCTGCTGATCACGGCGGTGTTCTCCCGGATCACCATCGTCGAACTCAGCCTGCCGACTGCATCGAACACACCGCCGGCGGCGGAGCAGCCGTTCCGGGTCGAGGTGATGGTCCGGCAGGCCGGGCTTGAGATCGGCAACGGCACCGACATCATCGCGGCGCTGCCGAGGGGTGCAGACGAGGCCTACGACCTCGCCAAGCTGTCCGAGCACCTGATGGCGCTGAAGCGTGCGTACCCGGACGTCGTCGACGCGTCGGTGCTGCTGGAGCCGGAGATCGAGTACGACCACCTGATCCAGGTCATGGATACAGTGCGTACCGCCGAAGTCCACGAGGAGGGTTCGCCCGAGATCACGCGGGTCGCCCTGTTCACCGAGATCGCGATCGGAGATGCGCCATGAAGACCACCCGCAGAATTCAGCGGATGTCGCGCAATCGCACCTACGTCACGAAGATGAATCTCACGTCGCTGATGGACGTGTTCACGATCCTCGTGTTCTTCCTGCTCGTGAACTCCGCCACGAGCGAGGTGCTCGAGACGCCGAAGCAGATCACGCTGCCCGATTCGGTCGTCGAATCGAAGCCGCGCGAAACGGTCGTGATCTTCGTCAGCACCGAGCAGGTGCTGGTGCAGGGTGAGGCGGTGGCCAACGTCGCCGACATTCGTGCCATGGAGGGTCAGGACATCGCGCCGATCAGCGAGCGGCTCGCGGAGCTGAGCGGCAACGTGATCGGCGTAAGCACCCGTAACGTCGCCGAGAGTCAGGAAGTGACGATCCTGGCGGACAAGTCGGTGCCGTTCAGCGTCGTCAAGAAGATCATGTCGACCTGCACCGGACAGGGCTACGGTCAGATTTCGCTGGCCGTGATCCAGAAAGCCTCGCAGGTCTAATGAGACGAGAGATCGAACAGTGACCAACGAAGTCTTCGAGGACGCGCAGACGCTCGAGTCGCTGCAGGAGCAGGTCGGGCAGTCACGCCAGAAACTGGAGCGGCATGCAGAGGCTCTGCGTGCCGTCGAAGCCGAACTCGACGCTCTGTCGCTGCAGCGCCAGCAGCATGAGCTGCTCGGTACTGCGTGCGACTCACTTGACGAGCTCGCCGGCCTCGGCGGTGCGGACCTGTTCTGGGGTACGCCCGCCGAAGCCGCGCGGGGCGCTGAGTTCGTGCGCACAGTGCGCGAGCGCGGCCAGGGATTCCGCGATCAGCTCGCGGAGATCGACGGTCGCCGACGAGCGATCATCGACGAGATCCGGCGCGACCAGGCGGGACTCGAGCTCCTCGAGGACGATCTGTACGACGCGCAGGAGCAGGAGGAGCGCCGCAAGCTCGAGTGGATCGTCGAGCGCGAGATCAGCGCACTGGCGAACCGGGCGGAGCGGATGCCATGGACGCGCGGCGGCGAGGACGACCGACGGCTCAACAAGTCGCTGTCGATGTCAATGCTCGTCTGCCTCGTGCTCGCACTCGTGCTCTCGATGGTCGATCTGCCCTTGCCCGAGCGCGCAGAGCTCGCGGAAGTCCCGGAACGGCTGGCGCGGCTGGTGCAGCAGGAACGTGCGCGGGCGGTTCTGCCGCCGGTCGAAACCGTCGTCGAGCAGCGAGAGGTCGAGCCCGAGCCGCCGAAGCCACCGGAGCCGGAGCCGATCACGGAACCGCAGCCGACGCGCAACGTGACAGACCAGCCACCTGCGCAGGCTCCGACGCAGGTGGCCGCGGCGCCGCAGCAGGCGGTACCGCAGCCCCGGCCGGAGAAGGTCGGCATCCTCGCGTTCAAGGACAAGCTCTCGAATCTCGCTGACAACAAGCCGGCCGCGAAGCTCGGCTCGAGCGCGCGGATCAGCGGCTCCGGCGACAAGGCGGTCACGCGCACCGAGCGCTCGATGGTGTCGACGCAGGGACCCGGTTCGAGCGGCGGGATCAACCTGGCCGCGCTGAGCCGCGATGTCGGCGGTGGCGGTGCCGGTGGTCAGATCGGGGGCGTGCAGATCACGCAGGCCGAAAGCTCGATCGGCGGCGGTGTTGCAGGCGGCGACCGGCCATTGAGCGGTGGACCGGGCATGACGCGCACCGACGAGGAAATCCAGATCGTGTTCGACCGGCACAAGGCGGCACTGTACCGGCTCTACAACCGCGAGCTGCGCAACGATCCGACCCTGCGTGGTCAGATGGTCCTGCGACTCACGATCGAGCCCGACGGTCGCGTGTCGCTGTGTGGGCTCGAAGCCACGGACATGAACGCGCCTGAGCTGTCCGCGCAGATCGTGGGCCGCGTGAAGACGTTCGACTTCGGTGCCAAGGAGGGCATACCGCCTGTGACGATTCTCTATCCGATCGACTTCCTGCCGGCGGCGTAGCGATATGCGGTCCGGCGTCGACGATCTGACTTCAATCGAGAGGACACGTTTGCAACGGATGACCTGACGACGCATCGATACTTCGATAGCGATTCAGACAAGGGCAAAACCACCGAAAGGTGGTGACGCAAAGTCACCGGTCTACAGAGCCTGCGAGGCTCCACGACAGCGGGACCGCCGGAATCGAGTCCAGCGATGGACTGCCTCGGCCCGCTCTTGTCCAGCCAGTGATTCGGTGAGCGGAACGAGGATGGGCATGAGTTTCAGCAACAGGATCGGTGGAGCGCGCGGCAGTTGGATCGTAATCCGGCTGTTCGCCGTCCTGCTGTTGCTGTGCGGCGCGCAATCGGTCCAGGCCGAGAACTGTTCGGATTACCCGAACGGCCTGCTCGACGGCGCCGCTGGCACGCCCGCACCGATTCAGCTGCAGATCGACCGGGATTGCACGATCCGCAACTACCCGCAGTCGAATCCATTCGACAGCAACATCAACTTCTACAGCGAGCCGAGCGACCCGGCGGTGCAGCGTTATCTGGTGGTGTTCGATGACGTCTATTACACCGGCCAGATGTCGTGCAACGACAACGATAACCACAACCACCGGATCTGGTTCACGAACGGCACGGTCGCCACAAATCTCCAGCCGCAATGCCGGTCGCTGTTCATCCCGGTCGAGAAGATCGACAAGACGATCCCCAGCGGCCAGACCACGGCCACGATCGGCGTGCCCTTCACCTACCGACTCACGATGCCGGTGCTGTACGACCCGCTGACGGGTACGGTCATCAACAACCAGGGCTCGCTCGACGATCTGCACGGCGTCACGGTCTGGGACGATCTCAACGAGACGGGTGCAGCGCTCTCCTACGTGAGCCACGTCGCGTACTGGGAAGGAAGCGGCACGCCCGTGGCGCACACGTTCACGAACGTGACCGGATTCCTGACGCTCGACGACTTCCCGATCATCCCGGCCGGCGAGCAGATCATCGTCGAGTTGACCGTCGTGCTCGACGACGTGCCCGCGAACGCGATCGGCACTCAGTTCATCAATACCGCGAAGTGGGACTTCGGTCGCCTGATCGACGGC
>Ga0268386_10000076_pt1 | contig 52524 bp, 38 predicted proteins | sample RVTome_15_FD_200260 | JGI IMG/M metagenome (GOLD analysis project Ga0268386, IMG submission 200260) | Soil microbial communities from uranium-contaminated site in the Upper Colorado River Basin, Wyoming, United States - RVT150D86... ... | reverse complement strand
TCAAAATTGCGGAGTGTGTTTTCCCATTGGGGTCGAGTTCCGTCGCAATTTTGAATTTTCCACACCCGACCCCATTGCCAGCGGAATTTGCCGCACCCGAAGGAAGTGGGGCCGGCAGCGTTAGGAATGCGGGGGCTGCGGCGTCATTCGTATTGGCGTTGATCTCGGATTGCCGTCTTGGCGCATTGCTTGACCGCACAAGGAAAATGTAACAGCACCGTATCTTCTCGTCAGTCCGCGTTGACGAACCGAGGCCGGACGCCGATAATCTCCGATTGGCCGGAGTGTGTTCCGCGTATGCGGGAACTGACCGGCAGTTTCTCAGGCAGAACGAGGAAGGGGTCGCCCATGCTTTCCCGCCGTGATCTTCTCTCCGCCAGTCCGCTGCTGCTGTTTCCTTCGGAAATCCTCTCCGCCGCCAACAACGCGGTGCCGTCCGGTTCCAGAAAGGGGCCTGGGTTTCCCGAATTCACCGAGAACTCGCGGGCCGCGATCCGCAAGGGGACCCGCTGGCTGCTGAAGACGCTCAACCGCAAAGGGGCCTGCGGGGTGGACATCGGCCAGCCGGAAGACATCGGCTGCACGTCGATGGTCGGCCTGGCGCTGATGTCGCAGGGCAACACCCCGATGGAAGGGAAATACTACCAGCACGTGCGGCGGATTCGCGGCTACCTGCTGCGGTGCGTCGACAACATGCCCAACGACGACATCACCTCGGCCCTGAGGACGCAGTTGCAGAACAAGATCGGCCGGCACGCGCATTCGTTCTTTGCGGCGCTGTTCCTCAGTCAGGTCATCGGCGAGGGGGACGACCCCGGCCTGGTGAAGAAACGGCTGGCGAAGCTGACGAACGTGATCGTGCAGCAGCAGACGTCGGCGGGGAACTGGAAGGGCAGCTCATGGGCGCCGACGCTGGGGACGGTGATGGGCTGGGTCTGCCTGCGGGCGTCGCACTTCGCGGGCTTCAAGGTCGAGGCGTCAGCCAAGAAGGTCGCCGAGCACCTCAAACAGCAGATGAACAGCCACATCGGCGTCAACCGTGGAAGCTGGATGCACACCCTTTACAAGAACGCGACCGGAATTCGTGTCCTCTACGCTCTCGGCGAAGACAAAGGCCCGGTTGCGAAGAAGGCGTTCAACGACGTGGTGACCGCGATCACGAAAGACCACACCCACTTCTCGCAGGCCGGCGGGGAAGAGTACCTCGCCTTCCACCTCATCACCGACACGATGCTCCAGAAGGGGGGCGAAAACTGGAAGAAGTGGTTCCCCGTCGTTCGCGACAAAATCATCAGCGTGCAGAACGGCGACGGAAGCTGGGCCGGCAAGCACTGCATCACCAGCCGCACCTTCTGCACGGCGGCGTCCCTGCTCGTGCTGACCGCCCCGAACCGCTATCTCCCGATCTCGCAGCAGTGAGCCTCGCCGTGCGGTGGATCGTCGGCCTGCTGCTCGTCGCCGTTGCCGTCGGACGGATTGCTAATCCGTCCGCGACCGCCGCTTGCGGCTTAGCCGAGTTGCCCAAACGCGCCGATTCCACGACCGACATCGACTCGTCGCTGAAACGCGCCCGCGACTGGCTCTTCGCCCAGCAGGGGAAAGACGGCGGCTGGCACTCCGTCACTTACGGCTCGCAACGAGTTGGAGCGTCAAACACCGCCCTGGTCCTCTACGCGCTCAGCCATGATCCGCGGAGCATTCCTGAGTCTCGCCGCAAAGACCTCGCGCGGGCGTTCGCCTTTCTGCGGCTGGGAATTAAGAAGAAAGGCTACGTCGCCGCCCCGGACGGCACGCTCGATTACCCGTGCTACGCGACGGCGATGACGCTCATCGCCGCCCGGCGGTTGAAGCTCGAACTGCCGGAAACCGAGCGGCGAAAGCTCGTCGACTTCCTGATCAGCGAGCAACTCACCGAACGCAAGGGCTTCAAGCCGGACCACCCGGACTACGGCGGCTGGGACCTGCTCGGCGGCAGCGGGGCGACCGGCGTGACGTCGGGAACCAACGTGTCCGTGTCCTCTTTCATCCTGGAGGCCCTGAAGGACGAAAAGAGCCCGGCCGCGATGCGGGCGAAGAAATTCGCCGCGAAGTGGGCCGAGGGTTGCCAGAATTATCCGACGGACGGCGGCTTCTACTTCCATCCGCAGCGGTCGCACCTCGGCAACAAGGCCCTGTGGACGGACAAGGACGGAAAGTTTCCGCGTTCCTACGGCACGGCGACCTGCGACGGCCTGCACTGCCTGCGGTCCGCCGGCGTGCCGGCCAGCGACAAGCGATTGATCGCCGGCGTGGGCTGGTTGCGGCGGAATACCGACGTCACGGCCGTGCCGGGTTTCGACAAGGCCCCGAAGACGCTCGGCTGGAAGGAAGGACTGCGTTACTATTACGTCTTCCGACTCGCGCCGTTGCTGCCGTTGCTCGACAAGAAAGAGGCCGCGAAGCGCCGGGCGGAAATTGTCACGATTCTGTCACAAGCGCAGAAAAAGGACGGGAGTTGGCGAAGCGAATCGGCCAGAATGAGGGAGGATGACCCGCTGATTGCAACCGGCTTTGCCGTCATCGCGTTGACGCAGATTCGGAACCAGCAAATGAAGAAGACGAAATGACTTGAGTCACGTCAAAACTCCTTGGACATTGGGACAATGATGAACGCAAGCGCTCGTCTGATTACAGGATTCGTTGTCCTCGTGCTGGCAGGCATCGCGGGCTGGTGGTTTGCCCGGCATTATCACAGAATCGGCCCCGAGACAATTGAGCCAATCGTGCTGCTGACTGGTGCGGTGGCCATCATTGGTGTTGCTGCATTTGGATTCTTGCAATTGGTGCGCGGCATCAAAGGACTGGATCCATAAAACCCGTTACGAAACCTGGAAGTCACGAAGTTGAAGATTACCCGTCAATGCCAAAGCGGTGAAGAATCCCCGCACTCCATAAAAAACGGGAAAGATTTCGCCGGATGATGCGTCATAAAGGGACCGGGGCGCTGCGCCCGGACTTTCTGCCGCTCCGATCGACCACCACCGACACCGGGGACCACGATGACCCAAGGCAACAACGCGCCCGCCAAGGCCAACCTCTCGCAGGACGAAATTCAGGCCGTCGAAAAGCTGAAATCCGCCCACGATGCCATCCGCCGCGAGTTGGGCAAGGTCATCGTCGGGCAGGACGACGTCATCGAGCAGTTGCTGGTGGCGATCTTCTCGCAGGGGCACTGTCTGCTGGAAGGGGTGCCGGGGCTGGCCAAGACACTCATGGTCAGCACGCTGGCCCGTTGCCTGCACCTCGATTTCGCCCGCATCCAGTTCACGCCCGACCTGATGCCCTCCGACATCACCGGCACCGAAGTCATTCAGGAAGACCGGGCGACCGGCTCCCGCGACTTCAAGTTCCTGCAGGGGCCGATCTTCGCGAACATCATCCTCGCCGACGAAGTCAACCGCACCCCGCCGAAAACGCAGGCCGCCCTGCTGGAGTCGATGCAGGAGCACCAGGTGACGATCGGCGGCAAACGGCACCCGCTGCCGGCCCCGTTCTTCGTGCTCGCCACGCAGAACCCGATCGAGCAGGAAGGGACCTACACGCTGCCGGAGGCTCAGCAGGACCGCTTCATGTTCAAGATCTTCGTCAAGTACCCCCGCTACGACGAAGAGTACCGCATCGCGGAGACGACGACCGCCGTGCAGGACGTCACCGTCAACGCGATTCTGCACGCCGAAGACATCCTCACGCTGCAACAGCTCGTCCGCAAGGTGCCGGCGTCGCCTCACGTGATTCACTTCGCCCTGCGGATGGTCCGCGCGACCCGCGTCGGTGAAGAGAAGGTGCCGGAGTTCATTTCCGACTCGGTAAGCTGGGGCGCCGGTCCCCGCGGCGTGCAGTACCTGCTGCTGGGCGGAAAGGCGCGGGCCGTGCTGCAAGGCCGGTATTTCGTCAGCACCGACGACATCGCGGCGGTGGCCCACCCCGTGCTGCGACACCGGGTGATTACGAACTTCAGCGCCGAATCGGCCGGCATCACCCCGGACAAAGTCGTCGACCGGCTGTTGGAGGAGATTCCCGATCGGCACGAAGGAGACGACATCGCGCCGCAACTGACACGGGCGTTCGCGGTGGCTTCCTGAGATCGAAGTGAGGATGGAAGAGGGAAGAGGGAAGAGAGAGGATGGCCGCCGGCGCCATCATTCACGGAGTCCCGGACAGGATGACCGCCAGTGCCATTCGGGCAGTCCCGGAGGGACGGCAGCGAGTAGCCTGGGGTGTCAGCCCCAGGGGCTCGAATCAATCAGAAAACCCAGCCCCGGAGGGGCGACATCAACGCGGCATGCCGATGTCGCCCCTCCGGGGCTGACGGAACACAACGACATCCATTCTGGGGCTGACGCCCCAGGCTACTCGCTGTCGCCGCTCCGCGGCTGATGGTCAGGCCCCTGAAAAATGCCTGCAACCACCGACGGATCCTACTTCGACCCCAAAACCCTCGAGCGCATCAAGCGGCTCGATGTGCGGGCGCGGCTTGTGGTCGAGGGGTTCGTCACCGGGCAGCATCGCAGTCCGTACAACGGGTTCGCCGTCGAGTTCGCCAGCCATCGCGAGTACGTCCCCGGCGATGAAATCAAGCACATCGACTGGAAGGTCTGGTCCAAGACCGACCGGCTGTACATTAAGGAGTACGAAGAGGAAACCAACCTCCGCTGCACGATCGTCGTCGACAGCAGCAAGTCGATGCGGTACGGCAGCAAGTCGGCGGACAAATGGAGCAAGTTCGACTACGCCGCCACGGCTGCCGCGTCGCTGGCCCACCTCTTGCAGCGGCAGCAGGACGCCGTCGGACTGATTACGTTCAACACGCAGATCCGCAAGAACCTTCCGCCGAGCACGAACCCCAGCCACCTGAAGCTCATCCTGCACGAGCTGGAAGAGACGACGCCGGACGACAAGACCGACGTTTCCGACGTGTTCCTGAAACTGGCGGGGCAGATTCAGCAGCGGGGGATGGTCGTGCTGTTTTCGGACCTGTTCGTGGACCGCGCGGCGTTGTCGCGGGCGCTGTCGCAGTTCCGCGTGCGGAAGCAGGAAGTGGTCGTGTTCCACGTGATGCACGACGACGAGTTGACCTTCCCCTTCCAGGACAACACGCTGTTCAAAGGGCTCGAAGTCGAAACCGAGCTGCACACCGAGCCGCGGGCGCTGCGGCGGAGTTACCTGGAAGTGGTCAACCGCTTCACCGAAGACGTGAAGAAGGAATGCGCCGGCCACGGCATCGATTACGTATTGATGAACACCAAGAACCCGCTCGACGCGGTGCTGGCGACGTACCTCACATTCCGGCAACGGACGAAACGGCGGATGTTGCGATTGCGATAATTCCCATCGCCGCTTGCGGCTTAGCCGCGGCGGACGCGTCTTGGACTCCCACGGCTAAGCCGCAAGCGGTTCCCGATGATCGAATCCCTCGGCACCTGGCTGGTCAATCCCTGGCTCTTCGCGGCCGGCGCGGTGCTGGTGTCTGCGCCGATCATCATCCATCTGCTGAACAAGCGGCGGTTCAAGACCGTCGAGTGGGCGGCGATGGATTTCCTGCTGGAAGCCGACAAGAAGAACCACCGCCGCATTCGCATCGAGAACCTGATCCTGCTGCTGCTGCGGTGTCTGGCCGTGCTGCTGCTGGCGCTGCTGGTGGCGCGGCCGTTTCGCTCGCTGGGGATCGCCGGCGGAGTGCTCGATACGGTCCGCTACGAGCGGATCGTGCTGCTCGACGATTCGCTGAGCATGGGGGCCCGCATCGACGACCGCACCGCGTTCGACGTCGCGAAGAAGGGGCTGGAACTGTTCGTCGACGGCCTCGCCACCAACGACACCGAAGACACGCTGACGGTGATTCTCGCGTCGCAGCCGAATTCCCGGCTCGCCGGCCTGCACGGCGCGCTGGTGACCGAAGACACGAAAGCCGAGATCGTCCAGCGGGTTCGCGACCTCGCCCTTTCGGACCGCCCCGTCGACTACGGCGAAGCGATCGCCGCCGTCGAGAAGCAGATGAGCGGCCCCTCGGGGGAGATCAACCGGGCGGTGTACATCGTCGGCGACCTGCGGGCTCGCGACTGGACCGAAACCCACAAGGCCGGTGGCAACGACCCCCTCGCGATGCTCAAACAGATCGCCGCGAAATCCGCCGGCTGCTACGTGGTCAACGCCGGCCCCGAAAGCGCGGCGAACCTGACCGCGACGGCGATCGTCCCCGTCGGCAAGGCGCTCGTGGCGGGGGTCGAAGCGAAGTTCGACGTGTTCGTCCGCAACAGCGGGCCGCGGGAGGCGACGAACGTCGCGGTCCGGTTCACGGCGGGCGAATCCCCCCCGCAGACCGGCCGCATTCGGTCGATCGCCGCGGGGGAAACCGAGTCGGTCCGGTTCGGTTACCTGTTTTCCCGGCCGCTGCCCGACGCCTCGGGGCGGGTCGCGACGCCGGAGCCGGTGCGGATCAAGGCGGACGTGCTGGCGGCGGATCGCGTCTCCGACGACCAGTTGCCCAACGACAACTCGCGGTACTTCGCCGCCCGCGTCGTGCCGGGAATCCCCGTGCTGGTGGTGGACGGCGATCCCTCCGACAAGCCCAATCGCGCCGAGTCGTTCTACATCCGCCGCGCATTGCAGCCGCTGGTCGAGTCCGGCGAAGACCAGCGGACCGGCCTGATCGTGAAAGTCCTTTCCGACGACCGGCTGCACGACGAGAAGTTCGACCCCTATCAGATCATCTATCTCTGCAACGTGGCCCTCGTCGCCAACGACATCCGCGACCGGCTGGAAGAGTGGGTCCGCCGCGGCGGCCGGCTGGTGATAGCTTTGGGGGACCACGTCGACGAAGAGTTCTACAACCGCGAGCTGTTCCGCGAAGGGAAGGGACTGTCGCCGCTGCGGCTGGAGGGCATCCGCGGCGACGAGAAGGAACAGAAGTGGGCCAGCTTCCGCATCGAGCAGCCGAACCATCCGCTGCTGCTCCCCATGCAGGCGGACGGCGTCTCGATTCTCGAGCACATCAAGATCTTCCGCTGGTGGGCTGGCTCCGTACCGAAGCCGACCGTTCCTGAAATCGCGACCGGCATTAAACCGGCAGGCAAGGCCGCCGCGAAGTCGCCGCCCAAGGACGTCGTCTCCGTCCCTCTGTCGCTGTCCGACGACCGGAAATACCCGGCCGTCGCTGAAAAATCGTTCGGTTCCGGCCGGGTGATCGTCATCACGACTCCCTGCGACGCCGACTGGAGCGACTGGCCGTCGGATGGCACGTATCTGCTGTTCCACCTGGAGCTGGCCGGCCATCTGACGGCCCGCGGCGCCGACGTCGGCACAGGTCCCGTCGCCGCCCCGCTGGTGCACGAGTTCGACCTCGACGAGTTCGACCCGACGGCCGAGCTGCAGACCCCCGGCGAGACGAAGATCACCGTACATGCCGTGCAGCCCGCCGATCGTAGTGGCCGGCTTCAGCCGGCCGCTGGGGCGCAGAAGCGTCCCGGACCGGCTGAAGCCGGTCACTACAAACATCGGCTGCGGCGTTTCGAGCACGCCGAGGTGGACCGCGGCGGCTTTTACACGATGACGTTGACGCGGACCAACGGCAGCAAGCAGAATCAACTGTTCGCCGCCAACATCGACCCCGGCGAGGGAGACCTGAAACCGGTGGACCGACCGGCGTTCGCGACGTCTGCGGGAGAGTCGGTGCGGATCATCCTCCCTAACGAGCTGGCGTCGCTGGGGCTGGAAGGGGCGAAAGGTGAACTGTGGCTGTGGATCCTGATCGCTCTGGTCGCGGTGCTGTTCCTCGAGCAGATTCTGGGATGGTATTTCGGGACGAAACGGTGAAAGACGAGTTCGGCGAGCCGGGAGCGTCAGCGACCGGAGCACTCCGGGGGCTGACGCCCTCCGGCTCGCCCGCACAAGGAGACCGGCAATGAACACTCGCAGACACGTTTCCACGTCGTGCAGGCTGTATCGAGGGGGATGTGTGCTCGCCCTGCTGGGCATGGTCGCCAGCGCCGCGGCGCTCGACAAGCCGGCCGCGACGAAGGCAAAGAGCGGCAAATCGGCTTTCAGGACGACGACGAAGACCTCCGCGACGAAGGCCGCAACAAAGACGTCTGCGTCGGCACGCGCGGAGCGCGATAAGAGGCGGCTGAAGGAGTTGGAGCTCGTCCGACTCAAGAAACGCGAACTCGAAGCACGCGCCGCCGCGAGTCGCTCACTCGCAACCGCCCGGCTCGAAAGGGTGATGGTCGCCAGAGAATATCCCGGCTATACGCCGTACGGCGTCCGTGCCGTCAGTTACGGCTCGGGATCGGGCGGGCCGCTCGTCGTCGATTCGGCCAAGGCCGAGCTGAAGACCGACCCCGAGCAGGAGCGCGACCTGGTGCGGGCGGATGAGTTCGCGCGGCAGAGCAAGTACGAGCTGGCGATCGGGTTCTGGCAGCGGGTGCTCGACGCGTCGACCGCCTCGGTGATGACCCGCGACGAGTGGCAATACAAAGGGGCGAAGCACAGCTATCAGAAATTCCGCTCGATCGCCGACGAAGTCGAACGTTCCATCGCCCGGCTCCCGAAGCAGGGGCTGAAAACCTACCGGCTGCAGGTTGACGGCAACGCGCAGGCGGTGCTGGCCGCCGGCGCTGGGCCGCGGCGGGAGGAAGCGCTGTCCAACGTCGTCCGCAAGTACTTCCTCAGCTCCTTCGGCGACGACGCCGCCTTCGAACTGGCCTGCCTCAGCATGGACCGCGGCGAATTCATCGGCGCCAGCCGGCTGCTGCAGAAGATCCTCGACGGGTATCCCGACCCCAGCGTGTCCCGCGGCGAAATCCTGCTGCGGCTGGCGGTCGCCCACGCCCGGCTGGGGGACCGCCGGGCCGCCGAGGCGGCGCTGGCCGAACTGCGCAAGGACCCGCCCCGCGGCTCGCAACAGTTGCTGGCGGTCATCGAGGCCGACGTCCGCTCGGCAGGGCGGTTCGTTTCGACCGGCAACGGCGAATCGAGCACGTCGTGGCCGATGGCGCTGGGCGGCCCGACCCGCACGGGGCACATGCAGGCCCCCGCCGCGCTGAAGTCGAAATCGAACCTCATCGAGTTCTGGTCGCACGAGATCGACCTGGGATTCGGGAAGCCGGGCGTGAAGACGTCGAGTGCCCCAAGCAAGACGACTCGCCGGCTGGCCACGATCGCCGACGGCACGTCGAGCACGATCATCTTGACCGAATCCATGTCGGCGGGCGGCTCATTTTCCTCCTACAAGCCGTATTACTCGCCCGGCGGGCAGCCGGGCCTCTACCCGGTTTCGTCGGCCGCGGGGGGGATCGCAGACCTCATCACCCGCTGGAAGGAACAGGGCTGGATGCCCGCCGGGCAGGTGCTGCTCGACGGCCGGCGGATGTACGTCAAAACGCTGACCAATCTCGTCTGCCTCGACACCGACTCGAAGAAGCTGCTGTGGAAGAGCCTGTGGAAGAACCAGTTCCAACTGGACGGCATGACACAGAAATACGCCCAGATGCAGGCCCTCCGCAGCGCCGGGAAGCCCCAGCACCCGCTCGACGTGCAGCTCTTCGGCGACCTGATCCACCACTCGATGACGCTGTCGGGCGACCTCGTGCTGAGCATCGAGGGGAAGCCGGACAATCCTGACGCGAATCAAGCCGGCCCCACGGCGACCCCCGTCCCACATTCGCACTACTACGGCCCGCAGGTCGTGCATCGCAAACGCAACAACTGGCTGACCGCCTACGACGCGAAGAGCGGCAAACTCCGCTGGTCGCGACGCGCGGGGGACGTGCAGAAAGACGAGACCGGGTCGGAAGTCGGGTTCCTCGCCACCCCGGTTCCCTACGCGCGGCTGCTGCTGGCCCCGATCATCAACAGCGGCGAAATCTGGCTGTACGCGATGGACCGCGGCACCGGGAAGACCGTCTGGAAGACCAACCTCTGCGACGAGCCATCCAACGGGGCCGCCCCGTGGGCGCCCGTGGGCGTCGCCATCGACGGCGGCGAGGCGTACATCGCGACCGGCGCCGGCGTCGTGTTCGCGGTCGACGCGATGAGCGGCGGCGTTCGCTGGGCGTTCCGCTATCCCCGCGCCGGGCGGGCCAACCTCCGACTTCAGCAGCGCTACGGTTACTATCCCGGCAGCGCGCAGAACCAGGTCCTCGACATGGAAGGCATGGACGAAGACGTCGTCATTCCCTACGGGCGGGTGCTGGTCGTGATGGCTTCCGACTATCACGAAATCTTCGCCATCGACCGCCGCACCGGGGAATTCGTCTGGGATTCGCCCCTGCGGCCCAACCGCTCCGACGACGAAGAGCCGGCCCGCTACTGTCTGGGGGTGTTCGGCGATTCGTTCTACGTCGGCAGCAACCGGGTCGTCCGCAAGTACAAGATCCGCGGCGGGCGGCTGGTCTGGGAAAAGAAGCTCGAAAACAACACCGGCACGACGCCCCCCTCGCTGGGCCGCGGGATCGTCACCGACGCGGCGGTTTACGTCCCCCTCAAAGACTCGGTGCTGAAGCTGTCGCACGACGACGGCAAGGAGCTCGAACAGTACGGCGTGGTGCTCCGCGACCATCAGCCGGTCGGCAACCTGGCTTCTGACGGGCAGCGGCTGTTCGTGCTGGGGCCGGGACAGGTCTCGGCGCTGGGGGACATCACGATCCGGCTGAAGACGCTCGACGAACGCGTCAAGCAGGGTGACATCGACGCGCAACTCGAGCGGATGGACATCCGCGGCCGCACGAAGGACCTCAAGGGAGCGCTCGAGGACCTTCGAGCCGTGATGGCGCGGATGAAAGAGGAAAAGCGGCCCGCCGACATTCCGCCGGTCCTGCTGAAGGCGATCGCCAACCTCGAACTCGCGGCCCGCGACCCGGTCGCGACGCTGCAGTTGCTGACCGAGCAGGACGACGCCTTCCGGCTGTATCCCGGCATCGACGATAAAGAGGTCGACGAGCGCCGCCGTCGGCGGGACGTTCCGGTGCGGACGGCGCTGCTTCGTCTGTCAAAGGATCGTCAGCCAGGCGCGGTGACGGCCATCATCCGCGGCGGATCGTTGTACGGTCCGGGCCTGTTCGATGTGGCCCGGCAGGCGATTCGCAAGCACGTCGGCGACGACGACCTGCCCGCGCTGGCCGCCGCGATGACCGGCCCCACCCCCGCCCGGCGGCTGGCCCTGATGGGATTGTCGCGACTGCAACAGAAATCAGTCAACGACATTCTCAAGAAAGGGCTGACCGACGCGGAGGAAACCGTGCGGCTGGAATCTGCCGTCGTGCTGTGCAACCGCGGCGAACGCGACGGCCTGCCGGTGATGGTCGATCTGTTGAACAGCGAACGGCTGGCGGTCCGCACGCGGACGGCGTCGTACCTGCGGCGGATGACCGGCAAGACGCTGGGCTACCTTCCCTACGAGGCGCCCGGCAAGCGGATCGCCCCGGTGCGGAAGTGGCGGGAGTGGGTGAAGGCGGAAGGCAAGTCCGCCTCGTTGCAGCCCGTCTCCCCCGTCCGCGTGTTCTTCGGGCGGACTCTGATCGCCAACTACTCCAACAACTTCGTCGAAGAAATCGACGAGGCCGGCCGGCGGACGAAACGCATTTTCCTCAGCAATCCGATTGCCGTCGCCGGCCTTCCCAACGGGCACCGGCTGGTCGCCACGTCGTCACAGTTGGCGGTCATCGAGTACGACGAGAACTGGAAGGAAGTCGGCCGCATCTCGACGTCGCAGTACGGCACGCCATACAGCGTGCAACGGCTCGACAACGGCAACACGCTCGTGGCCTGCTACGGCAGCGGCGTGCGGCTCGGTTCCGGCGTCAGCCCGATCTCGTCCCGTGGGAAGGTCCTGGAGTTCGATCCCAAAGGCAAGGTTGTCTGGCAGTTCCACTACGGCGGGATGATCACCCACGCCGAGAGGCTGGAAAACGGAAACACTCTCGTCAGCGTCTACCGGACCTACTCGACGTCGACCTCGCCGTCGCTCCGCAGCGGCGGCTTCTCGAAGAGACCGTCGGGCAGCCGCATTTCCGGTCGCACCCGTACCGTCAGCAGCGTGGGTAAGGTCCTGGAGGTGGATGCCAGCAAGAAGGTCGTCCGCCAGATCCGCAATAACGTGACGTATCCGTGGTCGGCGCGGCGGCTGGCGAACGGCAACACTTTGATTGCCGACGCCAATCGCTCTCGCGTCGTCGAAATCGATCCGAAGGACCAGATCGTCGGCAGACAGATCGGCATTGCGACGCCCAGGCACGCGCAGCGGCTTCCCAACGGCAATACGCTGGTGACCCATCAGGGAGGCGTGACGGAATGGGACCCCAGCGGCAAGCTGGTCTGGCAACGCCTCGGCAACAACACGTACTGCGCGGTGCGGTATTGATCGCTCCGTGAAGGCAAAGCGACATGACCCGAATGGAATCCCACCACAATCGCCACCGTTCCGCGTCGGTAGCAGGATTCGTGAGAATTCTGAAGTCGGCGGACCTGACGGCAGAATTCTCACGAATTCTGCTACGAAGGGCGTCGTTGTCGCTCGCCGGGACGTTGCTGATCGCGCTCATTGCCGTGACCGCTTTCGCGAATGGCCCCCGTAGGACGGCCTTCCAAGGCCGTCCCGGTGGCGGAACGGCTGCTTCGACGGCCTTGGAAGGCCGTATTACGGCGACGTCCCCCGCCGTCGCGACGAAACCGGTCGCGAAGCGCGAGCTTCCCGCGGCGGCAACTCCCTCGGGGCCGGATGAACTGCTGCTGAAAGGATACGGCATCGAACCGACGGTGGCCTCGATGCGGTCCGGCCTGCGGGCGATGCTGCCGGGAAGCGAGTCGGAACGATTGCAGCAGAAGCTGATCCGCCGACTGGGAGACGACAACTACTACGTCCGCGAGGAGGCCACGAAGGCGCTGCTGCGAATGCCGGTCGTTTCGTCCGCACTGCTCGACAAGGCGATCGAGGGGGGAGACCCGGAAGTCCGCTGGCGGGCGGGAATCGTGCGGAAATCCGCCGGCCGCCGCTCCAGCGACCTGCTGCACGCGGCGCTGCGGGTGATCGTGCAACGGAACCTGACCGGGCTGGCCCCGGAGATTCTCGGAACGATGCACCTCTGTAGGACGCCGATGCTGCAAGTGGCCGCGTCGCGGGCGCTCTCGGCCAGCGCGGGCAGGGACGACGTCAAACTCCTGCGGAGACATCTCGACGACGCGTCGCAGCCAGTCCGCGTGGCGGCGCTGCGGGCGCTCGCCAAGATCGAGGGGAAGGCGGCCGAAGCCGACCTGGAACGGCTGGCCGCCGACCTCGACGACCTCGTCAAGTTCGAGGCCACGCTGGCGCTGCTCAAGCACGGCCGACGCGACGCGCTGCCGATGCTGGCCGCGCTGCTCGATTCGGGCGAACTCGACGTCCGCGTGCGGGCCGTGCAGGTGCTGCGGGCCGTCAGCGGCAAGCGGTTCCTGTTCGTGGCCTACGAGGAGCCGGAAAAGCGACGCGACGCCGTCCTCAAGTGGAGGAAATGGATCACCGAGCACTCGCAGACGGTCGCGATCAAATTCCCCTTGCGGCTGACGAAGGTCGAGATCGGCCGCACGCTCATCTGCGACTACCAGCGGAACCGCATCATCGAACTCGATGCGGACGGCAAACAGGTCTGGGAGCACCCGGTCGGCACACATCCCTGGGCCTGCCAGGGGCTGTCCAACGGCCACCGTCTGGTCGCCAGCTACAACGCGCGATCGGTGACCGAATACGACGCCAAGGGGACGATGGTCTGGGGAAAGACAAACCTTCCCGGCGGGCCGACCGGTGTCCAGCGCTTGGACAACGGCAACACGCTGGTCGCCTGCAGCGATTCCAACCAGATTCTGGAGTTGAACCGCGCCGGCGAAACCGTCTGGACCCTGACCATCGCCAGCCGGCCGACCGACGCCCGACGTCTGGCCAACGGCAACACCCTCGTCTGCCTGCAGAACAGCAGCCGCGTCGTCGAAGTCGACCGCGGCGGAAAGACGGTCTGGGAGATTACGGCGGTCAGCAGCCCGTTTTCCGCCAACCGGCTGGAAAACGGGAACACGCTGGTCTGCTGCGTCGGCAACGGACACGTCATTGAGTACGACCGCTCGGGAAAGATCGTCTGGAAGAAAGACGGCCTCAGCAGCCCCTACTGCGCCCAGCGGCTGGCGAACGGCAACACCTTGATCGGCACCTCGACCGCCCTGATCGAGGTCGACCGCGGCGGAAAGATCGTCAAACGGTTTGAAATGCGGGGCATCAGCAAGTTTCATCGGTTCTGAGGCGAAAAAGAGGACTGGTCCATTTTTCGGAAACACGCCATCCCATGTTCTACGACTCCCGCCCGAAAAATGGACCTGTCCCTTTTTCGGCGTCCCGATTGACGAATAACGAAACGTACTGCGACCCTTCGTCATTCGAATTTCGTCATTGATTCGACATTCGACATTTGACACTTTGTGACGGACGGCCTTGGAAGGCCGTCCTACTTCCAGGCGGAGCGGACATTCGTGACGGCGAATTCGTCAAACTGGTTCCTGAAACTGCTCGGCTTCGAGACCGACAGCATTCCCGAAAACGCCGACGTCTCGGTCACGTGGACGAACCTGCCGCAGTCGTGGCAGGTGTTCGTGCTGATCGCGGCCGTGGCGGTGATGGTCTACATCGTGGGCTGGCTCTACGCGCGGGAGACCGACACGTGCAGCCGCCGCGTGAAGGCCGTCCTCGCGGGTCTGCGGATCGCGGTCGTGCTCGTGCTGCTGGCCGTGTTTCTGGGGCCGGCGGTCACCTATTCGCAGAAGCGAACCATCCCCGCCCAGATCCTCGTGCTCCGCGACGCCTCGCAGTCGATGACGACGGCCGACCGCTATCTTGACGCCGAATCGGCCGCCGCCGCGGCCGCCGTGCTTCGCGGCACGGGAGTCGACGTGCGGAAGACGCCCCCCACTGGCGAGGAGGTGAAAGACGTCCGCGCCCGGCGGCCGGCCCGCGCCGAAATCGTCGACCGCATCTTCGCCGCCGGCGGCGGAAAGCTGATCGACGAACTCAAACGGCAAGGCCGCGTGCAGATCGCCGATTTCTCGAGCAATCTCACGCGGCACGAAGCGGAGGCGAAAGCGGAAAGCGGAAAGCGGAAGGCGGAAGGCGGAAGCCGTAGCAGAATTCGTGAGAATCCTGCCGTCAACTCCGCCGACTCCAGAATTCTCACGAATTCTGCTACCGTCGTCGACGGCGTGCCGTCGCTCGCTTCGGTTGCCAGCGGGCAGGAGACCAATCTGCACCGCGCCCTTCAGGAAGCGCTGGCTGAAAAGCAGCTCGCCGCGATCGTCCTGTTCACAGACGGGCAGCACACCGGCGGGGACGACCCGGTCCTGATCGCCCGCCGGGCGCGGGAACTGGGGGTGAAGCTGCTGATCGTCGGCGTCGGCGACCCGTCGTCCCGCAAGAACCTCGAAATCTCGGAAATCTACGCCGACCGCCAGGTGTTCAAGGGGGCCGAATTCGAAATCCAGACCCTGCTGCGGTCCGAGGGGTATCCCAACGAAAGAGTGCAGGTCGAGCTGACCGAACGCCGCGTCCCGCCCAACGGCGGCGCCCCGTCGGACGAGAAAACCGTCGAGTCGAAGGCGATCACGATTCCGCCCGAAGGGGGCCAGGTTCGCGTGGCCTTCACGCGTTCGGTCGACATTCCGGGGCGGCGGCTGTATTCCATCCGCGTCGAAAAGCGCCCCGACGAAATCTCCAAAGACGACAACCAGCCCCGCGATCCCACCGAGGTCAACATCCTCGACAGCCAGGCCCGCGTGCTGCTCATCGCCGGCGGGCCGTCGTGGGAATACCGCGGCGTGCAACGGCTGCTGCAGGACGACGAGTCGGTCAACCTCTCCTGTTGGATGCAGACCAACAACCCGGCCCGCGCGCAGGACGGCAACACGATCATCACCCGCCTGCCCGAAACCGAAGAGGACCTCGGCCGTTACGACGTCGTGCTGCTGTTCGACCCCGACCCGCGCGACTTCGACGAGAAGTTCGTCGGCCTGCTGACGAATTTCGTCACGAAAAAGGCGCGGGGGCTGATGTACCTTGCCGGCACGAAGTTCTCCAGCCGCTTTCTGACCGAAGACCCCAGCCGCAAGCTGGCGGAGATGCTCCCCGTCACGTTCGGGGACGCCGGCCGCATTCAGTCGTCGACGCTGCTGGCGACGAACACCCGCGAGTGGCCGCTGAAGATCGTGGCCGCCAACGTCGACCACCCCATCATGCGGTTCTTTCCCGACCCAAGGGCGACGATGGAGCTGTGGAACGCGCTGCCCGGCATCTTCTGGAGCTTCCCCGCCGAAGCCGCCCGGCCGGGGGCCCGCACGCTCGTCGAGCATTCCGACGACACGCTGCGGCAGGTTGAGGGACGCCGGCCGCTCCTGGTCACCAGCCGCCACGGCGCCGGCCGCACGGCGTACCTGGGCTTCAACGGCACCTGGCGGTGGAAGAGCGAAGGCCGCAATTCGGAGTTCTTCGCACGCTTCTGGCTGCAGACCGTCCGCTATCTGATTGAAGGGCGGCTGCTGGAAGGGAAGCGCCGCGGCTACCTCGCGACCGAACGGGTCCGCTATCAGCGGAAAGATCTGGTCGTGGTGACCGCGGAGCTGAATGACCCGCAGTCGAAGCCGATCGTCGTTCCCGAAATCGCCGCGACGGTCTCGATCGACGGCAAACCGGGCGAACCGGTGACTCTCAAACCGCTGCCGAATCGGCCGGGGCATTACCAGGCGACGATGACCGCGTTGAACCTGGGGCGGCACGTGCTGTCGATCAAGCTGCCCGACGACCCCTCGACGGAGCCGACGATCACCACGGCGTTTTTCGTCGCCCCGCCCAGCGCCGAAATTCGCGACCTGCGGCTGAACAAGGCGAAGCTGAAGCAACTCGCGGACGAATCGGGCGGGAAGTACTTCGAGATGGACCAGTTCCTGAGCCTCGCCGCCGAAGTCCCCGACCGCAGCCGCTTCGTGGAAGTCGGCGGCAAGCCGCTCCCGCTGTGGGACAAAGCGTACCTGCTGGGCCTGCTCGTCGTGCTGCTGTGCGTCGAGTGGTCTGTGCGGAAGTATTTCAAGTTGTTGTGATTTTTGGGAGTGCGGTGATTCTTCACCGCTTTGGATTTTTTCGATCGCCAATCGACTTCAATCGCTTTCACGACTTTCAGCGAAACAACCCAAAGCGGCGAAGAATCGCCGCACTCCGAAGGCAACCATGGCCAACGCAGTTCTTCCCCATTCCCCCCCGGCCGGCTCCGTGGCGTCGATCACCGACCGGCTGCACCGCTTGCGCAGCCGGGTCGTGGGGTGGTTCCTCGTCGACGGCTTCAGCCGCTTTTTCGCCGCCGCCGTCCTGCTGATCGGTCTCGACCTCCTCGTGGACTGGCTGTTCGAGATGGACCGCCCGCAGCGGATTGTGATGCTCGCGCTCGTCGTCGCCGCGCTGGCGTTCGTCGCCTGGAAGCGGATCGTGCTGCCGTTCCGCGGCCGGCAGCTCCACGACGACGCCCTCTGCCTGCAGGTCGAAGCCCGCAACGCATCGCTCGGCGAGAGGCTGATCAGCGCGTTGCAGTTCTCCCGCCAGAGCGACTTCGAGCAGCGTGGTGTCTCGGCTGTGATGGTCGCGGCCACGATTCACAACGGCGTGCGGGCGGCCGACGACGTTTCGTTCGACGACGTGCTCCGCCGCGACCGCTTCCTGTGGAACGCCGTGCTGCTGGTCGCTTCGCTGGCGACGCTGGCGGGGGTCGCGGTCGGCGCGCGGTCCTGGGGGCCGCTGCAGATCTGGTTCGACCGCAACATCCTGCTCCGCGACGACGTGCACTGGCCGCAGGATACGGTCTTCCGCGTCGACGGCGTCGCGGACGGCGAACTGGCCATCCCGCGGGGGGACGACTGGCTGTTCGTGGCCCGCGTCGATCCCGCCAGCAAGGTCTTCCCCGAAGCCGCCGAACTCGAAATTCGCAAAGGGGGCCGGCGGCGGGCTGAGCAGATGAAACGTGTCGCCGATGTGGCTCGTGACGGTAGCAGAATTCGTGAGAATTCTGGAGTCGGCGGAACTGACGGCAGAATTCTCACGAATTCTGCTACGTCGCCGCGATTCCGCTTCGAATACCCGATGGCCAACGTCCGCGAGCCGTTTGAGTTCCGCGTCCGCAGCAGTTCCGGCCACACCCAATGGATTCCCGTGCGGCTGGTCGACCGTCCTGAGCTGCAGTCGTTGCACCTTTCGGCCGTCGAGCCGAAATACGCCGGCGGGAAGACCGTCCCGCTCGCCGCCGACAGCAGTTCGATGTACGTGCTGCGGGGGACCCGGCTGATCATTTCCGGCGCCGCGACGAAACCGCTGGCCGCCGCCGAGGTGCTCGTCGACAAACACCCTGTCAAGCTCACCGTCGACGGCAAGTCGTTTTCGGGCAGCGTCGAGCCGAAATGGGTCGACGGCAAGACGTACCAGATCCGCCTCATTGGGACTGAAACGCTGCAGTTCCCGAAAGAACCGCGGCCGCGGCAATTGGAATCGAGTCCCCATCCCCGCTTCCGGCTGCGAATCCGCCACGACCGCGTTCCAGAGCTGACGGTCAAACTGCGGGGCATCGGCGGGATGGTCGTCCCCGACGCGACCATTCCCTGCGAGGTCAAGGCGACCGACGACTTCGCCCTCACCGCGGCCCGCCTGAAGTACGACTGGCGGCATCGCGACGACACCGAGGCGAGGCCCGGCAGCGACCCGCTGCTGCTGGTCAACGACGCGCTGAAGGACAAATCGAAGCAGCCGTGGAAGTCGCTCCCCTTCCGCCACACGCTGCAACTGAAGCCGTTGAACATCCTGCCCGGTTCGGTCTTGAACTTTCAGTTCGAGGCGGACGACAACGACGACGTCTCCGGCCCGAAAACGGGGAAGACGCAACTGCTGACGATTCGCGTCGTCTCGGAAGCCGAGCTCCGCGACGACCTGCTGCGGCGGGAGAAGGAGCAGCACCAGGAGTTCGAGCGGCTGGTCAACGAACAGGGGAAGCTCAACACCGAAGCTGCCGCACTGCGGGCCGCCATTCGCAAGCGAACCGACGCCCCCGAGAAGCTGCGGGAACTGATGCGGCAGCAGACGACGCTGGGCAAGAACCTGGCGGGTATCGCCGAGCGGCTGGCGTCGATCGTCGAGGAATTCCGCAACAACCACCTCATCGACGACGAGAAGGCGATCGCGGCCCGTGAGGAAAAGATCATCAAACCCATGCGCGAGCTGGCGAAGACGACGGTCCCGCAGGCGGCCGCCGCGATGGAGAACGCCCGCCGCGCCGCCCAGACGCTGCGGTCGCTGGGGGCCAACGGCAAGACAGACGCGGTGCGGTCCGCCGCGGCCTCCCGCGACGCCGCGCTGGCCGAAACCGCGAAAACCCACAAGGCGATTCTGGACAGCATGGACGCCATCCTCAGCAACATGCAACGCACCGCCAGCTACCAGGAGATCGTCAACCTCACCTATCGCGTGCTGAAAGCCCAGCAGACGGTGCTGGGGCTGACCGACCAGGAAATCAAGGCTCTGTTGAGGAAAAGTCTGAAGTCTCTCCCGGAGAAAAAACAGCCGTGACCGGTGGAACCGGATTGGCTGCCAGAGCGTCAAAGACCACCTGCAAAGGCGGAATATCGAATATCGAACACGGAATGATGAAGGTCGAAGTAAGAGATAGTGTTCCGAAGGCGTCTTCCCCTTCATCATTCATCATTCCGTGTTCGATATTCGATAGTCAGACAATCCGGCGCTGTTAGAAATCCGCGGCAAGCCGCGTCTTCATAGCAGGAAAGCCGCGTCCCCAACGGAAAACTCGGAGGTCACCATGAATCGTCGCTGTCTGGGAATTCTCGCCGGAATGGGGCTGGCCTGTGCACTGTTGTACGCCCAGCCGGGGGCCGGCCAGCCGCCGGCAAAGCCGGCCAAAACGGCCGCGGCTTCCAAGAGCGACGCCGCCAAGCCGCTGGGCATTCACCAGCAGCGGGTCATCCGGCTCATGCAGCAGCTTGAAGCCAAGATGACCGATCTGGCCAAGAAGATCGAACAGACGCAGCCCGAAAAGGCGAAGCGGCTTCGCGAGGCGTTCCTGCAGTCGAAGAAACTGCTCATTGAAAGGCGGATGCAGGCCATCGCCAAGCTGCTCGACGCCGACGAGCTCAACGCCGCCGACGACGAGCAGAAGAAGCTGGTCGTCGACCTGCAGAAGCTGATCCAGACCCTCATCGCCGAGCAGGACGACGACAAGACGGCGAAGGAGATCAAGCAGCTTCAGGCCTGGAAAGACGCCATCAAGAAGATCCTCAAGGAAGAGAAGACCCAGCAGCGGGAAAGCTCGAAGATCGCCGACAAGCCCAAGACGCTGGCCGACCTCGACGCCCAGATCAAGGAATTGCAGAAGCTGATCAAGCGGCAGCAGAAGGTCATCGACGACACGATCAAGACCCGCGCCAAGGGAATCAACCGCCTGCGAAAGGTCGCCGCCGACCAGCAGGACGTCCGCAAAGACACCCAGAACCTGCAGAAAGCCGTCGAAGGCCAGACTCCCTCGTCAGGCGAACCGAAGACCGGCTCGAAATCGGGTGCGAAGAGCGGGTCCAAGAGCGGATCCAAATCCGGTTCCAAGAGCGGCTCGTCGGGCTCCAAGAGCGGATCGTCGGGATCGAAGTCGGGGTCGAAGTCCGGTTCCGAAAGCGAATCGAAGTCCGGCAGCCCGTCGCAACCGGCCGCCCGATCGCTGCAGAACGCTTCACAGCATCAGCAGTCCGCCGAACAGGAGTTGAAGACCGGGAAGGGGAAAGGGGCCGAGTCGCAGGAACGCAAAGCCCTCGCCTCGCTCAAGAAGGCCCTCGACGAACTCGAGCGGGAGCGCAGACGCATCGCGAAGCTCCCGCCCGAAGAGTTCGAGAAGATGGCGAAGAAGCAGGACGCCACCCACGACAAGTCCGCCAAGGTCGAGCAGGAGATGAAGCAGGCCTCGAAGTCCGGCGGCAGCAAGAGTGGTTCCTCCGGCGACCCCTCCGACAGCAAGAGCACCAAACAGGCCCAGAAGCACCTGCAGCAGGCGCAGAAGTCGATGCAGCAGGCCTCCGGCGGGTTGCGCAAGAAAGACCCCAAATCCGCCGCCGGCGACCAGAAAGACGCCGTCAAGGAGCTGGAAAAGGCCCTCCGCGAGATCGAAGAGCGGCTCAAGCAGCTCCGCGACGAGATGCAGGCCGACAAGCTGGCCCGGCTCGAGCAGCGGTTCATCGAGATGCTCGTCCGCCAGCGGAAGGCCTCGACGCAGACGAAGGCCGTCGACGCCAAGGCGAAGTCCGAGGGCGGCAAGCTCAGCCGGGCCGACCGGCTCGCCGTCCGTAAGCTCGCCGTCGAAGAGCGGGCGCTGGCCGACGAAGCCCAGAAGGCGCTGGACGTCATCATCGAAGACGGCACGAGCGTGGTCTTTCCCAAGGTCGTCGAGCACCTGCGGGACGACCTGGCGAACGTGGCAAAAATGCTGGACGACCAGCGGGTCGGCAGTTACACCCAGTCGGTCCAGCGGGAGATCGAACTGACGCTGGTGGAGCTCATCGAGGCCCTCAAGCGCGCGCAGAAGCAGAGCAAGGGGGGCGGTGGAGGCGGCGGGGGAGGCGGCGAACCCCCGCTGATTCCCAGCATCGCCGAACTGAAGCTGCTCCGCTCCTCGCAGATGCGGGTCAACCGCCGCACGCTCGCCTTCGACAAGGCCCGCCCCAAGGGGGAACTCGACACCGTCATGAAGAAGGAAATCAAGAACATCACCACCCAGCAGGAAGAAATCGCCGAAATGGCCCGCGACATCGCCGAACGGCTGGCGGGGGCGGCGACGATCGACTAAGGCAGGGAATGATGGAGTGATGGAGTGATGGAGTGATGGAGTGATGGAGTAATGGAGTAATGAAGAGGCGATCACCAGTTCCAACACTCCATTACTCCACTACTCCAACACTCCATCGGATAAAGATTCGGACTGTTTCCCGATCCAGCGTCTGCTACAATGCTGGCATCCAACCCTAGTCCAACCCGGAAAGCGGAGGGACTCATGCAGCGGTTTCGAATTCTCACCGTCGGCAGCGCTTGTCTGGTTGCCGTCATGTCCTGCGGCGCGTTCGCGGACGACAAGTCCAAGTCCGACCCGGCCGACGCCGTGCTGGACGCCTTTGTCCAAGCCCTCAAGGCCGACAAATCGGTCGAGGCTGCCGCGCGGGACAAAGCGCTGGCCGCCGTCGAGAAACTGCGGAAAGACAAGGAAACCCGCGAGTTCGCCCTCACCGAGGCCCTCCGCGAGCTGTCGCCGGAATTCCAGAAGGCGCTCTCCGCCCTGGGGGCCGAAGACCTGCCGGCCGCGATCGAGACGCTGAAACCGCTGGCCGGTTCGAAGGACGACTTCCTCGCCGCCGAGAGCCGCTATTACCTGGCGCGGGCCTACATCCTGCAGGAAAAGTACGAGCTGGCCCTGCCGCACCTGGATAAGCTCGAAGCCGACCTGGCGTCGAAGACGATCCGCAGCGGCGAGTCGTTGTTCCTCAAGGGGGCCTCGCAACTGCACCTGCTGAAGCGGAAAGAAGCGGCGGCCTCGCTGGCGCAGTTCCTCAAGAAATATCCCACGGCGCCCGAACGCCTGCGGGTGGCGGCGTGGCGGCAGCTTGAAGTGCTGCGGTCGATCGGCAAGGGGACGCTGCCCGACATTCACCAGCACATGCTCTTCTCCCGCCGCAAGCTCGCCTTGCAGGATGCCGGCAAGGAAACCCAGAAGGTGCAGCAGCGGATCGTCGCCATGCTCGACAAGATGATCGAGGAGGCGGAAAAGAAAGGCGGCACCTGACAGGGCTGCAAATGTGGGGGCGGTTCGTCCTCAGGCAGCGGCAACGGCGCAGGACAAGGACAGGGGAGCGACAAGGGGACCGGCAACCCCACCGGCGGCCAGGGGACCAACGCCAACCGCGATACCGGCAAGACGCCCGCGGGCAGTTCGGTTCGCAGCCCGTGGGACCATCTTCGCAAGACCAAGCGCGACGAGAAGGTGTTCGCCGCCCTGAAGGCCCGCTTCCCGGAACGCTACCGCCAGTTGATGGAGCAGTACATGCGGAGCCTGAAGAAGACCGGCAACGAGTAACGACAGGGTTCCAGGGGGGAACATGCGGCTGTTCGGAGTAGGACGGCATTCCAAGGCCGTCAAGAGCAATCTCCGCCCTTCAGGACGGCCTTGGAAGGCCGTCCTACGAGGGATTTCGGCGATGCTCGTTGCAACTGCGCTCGCCGTTCCCGCCACTGCCCAGCCCGTCTGGGAAAACCAGCTCGTGTTTCTCGATGGCCGGGAAGTTCTGGATTCCGTCGTCCGCATCGACACCGCGGGAAAGGTCCATCTGAAACGCAACGCCGAGCCCGTTCCACTCAACGGCTTCCGCCTGTTGCGGCACGTGATGTTCCGAACTCCGCCCGTGAAGAAATCCGCCGTCGGCACGATCGTCGTGCGGCTCACCGGCGAGGGGGTGATCCGCGCGAAGACGTTTGCCGTCAAGAACGAGAAGGTGCACGTCACCTGGGCGGGCGGGCCGGAGTTGAAACTTCCGCTGGAAGCCGTTCGCTCCGTTCAATACAACGCCACTCCGAACCCGTTGTTCGCCAAGGCGTCCGCGTCGCCGAGCGCCGACAACGACCAGCTCATCGTGGAAATCGGCGGCAAGTTCCGCACGGTGCCGGCGTTGATTGAATCGATGGACGACGCGCAGGTCACGTTCACCTCCGACAAGCAGAAAGTCAGCGTGCCGCGCCAGCGGCTGTACGGCATCGTGTTCGCCTGGGTCAAGAAGCCGCTCAAGCGCGACGGGTTGTGCCGTGTCCGCCTGACGGACGGTTCCGTCCTGCCGGGGAAGGTCCTGGAACTGCCGAAGGTCCCCGGGAAATTGAAATTCCAACTGCTGGAAGGGGGCGAGTTGTCGCTCGACTGGGACGCCGTCGCGCAGATTGCCGTCTCGTCCGACCGCCTGCACTGGGTCTCGGACCTGAAGCCGGCGGAAACCAACGAGCAGACGATCGTCGCGCTGCCGCAGAAGTGGAAGGCCGACCGCAGCGTCTCCGGCACGCCGCTGAAGCTGGCCGGGCGAACGTTCGACAAAGGCATCGGCGTGCACGCGCGATCGCAGCTCACGTTCGCGGTGGACGGCAAATACGAGAAATTCGCGGTGGTTATCGGTCTCGACGACGCGGCCCGCCGGAAGGGGGACTGCGTGTTCGTCGTGAGCGGGGACGGCCGCGAATTGTTCCGGCAGCGCGTGAAGGGCCGCGACAAGCCGGCGCAGGTCCGCCTCGACGTCCGCAATGTGCGTCGGCTGGTGCTGCTGGTCGAGCCGGGGGAAAACCTCGACATCGCCGACCACGCCGACTGGGCCGACGCCTGCCTGATCCTGCCGGCGAAATAGTCCGTCCGTAGTGCGGAATTCATTCCGCATGATCGACAACAAGAGGCCATCCGTGGCAGCAAAGCTGAGTCATTTCACGTCCGCATTGCTCGTCACCGCATTTGCGTTCCCGATCGCCGTCCGCGCCGACGACGACACGATTTCGAAACAGGAACTCGCCCTCGTCAAAAAGGCCGAGGAAGTCCGCATCGGCGTCGTCAAGAAGATCCGCCCGTCGGTCGTCGCCGTGTTCGGCAACAACCGTCGCGGCGGCGGCTCCGGCGTGCTGTTCGACCCGTCCGGCCTGGCGCTGACGAATCATCACGTCGTCGCAGCTGCCGGCGTCGAAGGCTGGGGCGGCCTCGACGACGGCAAACTCTACCGCTGGAAGCTCGTCGGCACCGACCCCGGCGGCGACGTGGCGATCATCCGGTTGTTGCCAGGTAGCAGAATTCGTGAGAATTCTGCCGACAAGAAAACACCATCCAGAATTCTCACGAATTCTGCTACGCCGTTCCCATACGCGCCGCTGGGGCTTTCCGACAAGGTCCGGCAGGGGGACTGGGTGCTGGCCGTCGGCAACCCGTTTACGCTGGCCGAAGATTACAAGCCGACGGTCACGCTGGGCATCGTCAGCGGCGTGAAACGCTACCAGCGCGGGGCGGGCCGCAACATGCTCGTCTACGGCAACTGCATTCAGGTCGACAGCTCGATCAACCCCGGCAACTCCGGCGGGCCGCTGTTCAACCTCAAGGGGGAAGTCATCGGCATCAACGGCCGGGCGAGCTTCAAGGAACGCGGCCGGGTGAACGTCGGTGCCGGCTACGCAATTTCGATGCGGCAGATCCGCAATTTCATCCCGGAACTTCTGGCGACGAAGATTTCCCGGCACGGCACGCTCGACGCGACGTTCGGCAATCGCAAGGCCGGCGTGATCTGCGATTCGATCAACCTCGATTCCCCCGCCGCCGGCGCCGGCTTGAAGCTCGGCGACAAGCTGCTGCGGTTCGACGGCGAGCCGGTCCGCAACGCCAACGAGTTCACGAACCTGATCAGCATGCTCCCCGAAGGCTGGCCGGCCGAACTGCTCGTCGAGCGGGAAGGCAAACAGCACACCGTCCGCGTGCGGCTCGACCCGCTCAACTACGGGGCCGACCCCAAGCGGCCCATGCCGAAGAAGGGCAAACCGTCGATCAAGCTCAGCGGCCCGCGACTGAAGCTCGAAGACGCAGGCCTGGTGCGCGACGCCGCCCTCAACCGCGAGATGTGCCGGCTGGTCCTCGCGAAGTGGCGGCTGATATCGGGCATGAAGGACCCGAAGCCGCGCGTCTTCCAGTTGCGAGACGACCTGCTTCGCGACGGGAAGAACGTCGGCACGCAGATTCTGACGATCTCATCCGACGGCCGGTTCCACGTCGAGATGGCCATCGACGGCAAGCGGCGGATTCTGCAACACGCGGGAACGGCCGCGACGGCGAAGAAAAACGCGGGGCCGTCCGAAGCGCTGGCCGATCTGCTGTCGAGCCCCTTCGGACTGCAGGCGGCGGTGTTGAGCGGCGCGCTGCGGGAATCGTCGCTGTCGCCGCTGTTCAAGCAGGCCTCGATCGACGGCACCGACCGCTCGCAGCGGCAGCGCGCGTTCCGCCTGCAATTGACGACGACCTTCGGCTTCGAGCGTCCCGTGTTCGTCTGGCTGAGCCAGTACGACGCCTCCGGGCGCGAACGGGTGCGGCTGCTGAAGACCGGCATTCACGCCGACGGCGACGAACCGCGGCCGTGCATGACGTATCACGAATGGAAGACGGTGGACGGCGTCGCGGTGCCGTTCCTGCGGCGGCTCGTTCTGGAGACGGCCGAAACGCCGGTCTTGGAACTGCGAACCCAATCCTGCAAACCGCTGGCGGCGTGGCCCAACGCGTTGCCGGAGAAATAATGTGAGTCTCGTAGGACGGATTTCCAATCCGTCCGGACGGGTTGAAAACCCGTCCTACGAATTGAAGCGACGGTGCAACAATGCGTCTTAATCGTACGCTGATCCAAGCCGCGATTGCATCAATCGCGATCTGCCTGTGCGCGGCTCCTTCTCTGGCGAACGACGATTCGGGAGACGGCCTGTTCGCCACGGCCGTCAAACTCGCCCAGAAGCGTACCGTGAAAATCTTCGGTGCCGGCGTCGGGCGCGCGGAAGGCTACGCGACCGGCCTCATCGTTTCTCCGAAAGGCGACATCCTGACCGCCAACGGCGTCCTGCTGACCGGCGAGCGGATTCGCGTCGTGATGGCCGACGGCAAGGTCCACTACGCGGTGCTGAAACGCCGCGACGAGGCCGTTCAAACGGCCCTGCTGAAGATCGACGTCGCTACGCCGGACCATTTCATGCTGCCGGCGAAACTCCCTGCGAAGAAGGGGGACTGGGTCGTCGCGGTCAGCAACGTGTTCAAAGTCGCCGACGGCGACGAACCGCTCTCGGTGACGCTCGGAGTTCTGTCTGGAATCACACAGGTGGAAGGGCAACGCGGCGTCACCGACGTGCGGTACGACGGCGACGCGGTGCTGATCGACTGCATCACGAGCAACGGCGGCGGCCCCGGCGGGGCGGTCGTCACCGTCGACGGGCAACTCGTCGGCATGATCGGCCGGCTGCTGGAAAGCAAACGGGCGAACGTGCGGCTCAATTACGCCGTCCCCGCGCCGCTGCTGGCGAGATTCCTCGCCGGCAAGACCGTCATCGCCAAAACGAACGGCAACACGGCGGGCGGCGGGCCGGTGAACCTCGGCATCCGGCTGTTCAAGCTGGGCGGCAAACGCGCGCCGGCCTACGTCGACCGCGTGCTGCCGAATTCACCGGCGGCTGCCGCGGGAATCCGTTCCGATGATCTGATTCTTTCGATCGGCGGCAAAAAGCTGCGGTCGGTCGGCGATTACGAAGAGGCCGTCAAGTCGCTGACGTTTTCCAAACCGATCGAAATCCTGGTGAAGCGGAAACAGAAGCTGCTCCGCCTGATGCTCACGCCGCCGAACGCCGCGAAGAAAAAAGGCGGAAAGCGGAAGGCGGAAGGCGGAACGAATCAGCCGCCGGGCGCCAGCCCCCGGTTTGATGCGTTACCAAAACCGGGGGCGAGCGCCCGCCGGCTGGTCGATCGCACTGCTTTCGCCGTTCTGCTGGACGATCAAGCTCCGAAATCACAGTCGCTCGAAGGAAGCGGCGACGTGCGAGAGGGCCACCTGCTCGCCCCGAAGGCCTTCCGGGCCGCGGTGAACCGCGTGCGGCCCGCGATGGTGTCGATCGAAGCCTTCGGCGGCGTCGCGCCGGTGAAGAAGAAGGGACGCCGCGGCGCCCGCAAACCGGGGGACGGACCGACCACGGGGCTGATCGTCTCTTCCGATGGCTACGTGCTGACCAGCACGTACAACCTGATCACGCGGCCGCCGATCATCACGGTGGTTCGTGCCGACGGCAGCCGCCACGTCGCGCAGCTCGTTGGCCGCGACGACACCCGCCGCATCTGCCTGCTGAAGATCGCCGGCGTGAAGGACTGGCCGGCCGCAGAATACGTCGCCGCCGATTCGCTCCGTGTCGGGCAGTGGGCCGTCAGCGCCGGGCTGGGGTTGGGCAGCGACCCGGTGATTTCCGCGGGGATCATCAGCGCGAAGAACCGCATCGGCGGGCGGGCCTTGCAGACCGACGCCAACATCAGCCCGGTGAATTACGGCGGCCCGCTGGTCGACGTCGAAGGCCGCGTGATCGGCCTATGCGTGCCGATCAATCCGCGGACGAACGACCCGTCCGGCGGCGTGGAGTGGTACGACTCCGGCATCGGCTTCGCCATCCCGCTGGCCGGGTTGCCGGCCGTCATCGACGCCATGAAATCCGGCAAACCGGTCCACCCCGCGGCGCTGGGCGTTCGCGTGAAAGACGCCGACGCCGGCAAGCGCGGCGTCGAAGTGCTCGAGGTCGTCAAAGGGTCGGCCGCGGACAAAGCCGGAATCCTCAAGGGAGACCGCATCCTGAAACTCGGCGGGCGAACCGTCGCCTCAGCGACCGAGTTGCGATTCGCGCTGGCGCGGTACATGGCGGGACAAAAGACCGAGGTCATCACGCAACGGGACGGTAAGGAGCGAAAGCAATCGGCAACGCTCGATCGGGGAGCCGCCCCCAAGCCCCCGGCCGTCAAGGTCCGCCGCAAGTTCCTTCCAGGAAAACGCCCCGGGAAAAAGTGAGTCGACTGATTTGAACAGAAGGGAACGAAGGAGAGGCCGGCGACGGGTCCGTGAAGCGAATAACGATGGGCTTCACAATCGGTCGGTAAAAGCGGGTGACAAGAACATGGAAGCACAGGAATATGGTCCATGCCGCTCTTCACCATATTCCTGGTCTCCAATCTTCCTGTGTCCCGGACTCGGCAGTCGCGTCCTGGTGATGGATGCTCGCTTGGCTCGACAGCCTTCCCAACAAACCGCCTTCGTTCCCACTGTTGCCGTCTGTTCAAATTCGACCTGCAATCCGCGCGCGAAAAACCCGCCGTCGGTGGGCCGGCGGCGGGTTTGATGGGAACGAACCGGTTCACTGTTTCGGATCGACTTTGATCCGCAGCGTGTAGTTGCCGGGGAAGAAGTAGCTGGGGGTGGCGTACGACGGGTTGACGGCCACGCCGAAGTACAGCGTGCCGGATTTCTTCGCGACCCACTTGTGCCGCGACCCGACTTTCTCCTGCGCGCCGGATTCGCCGATGCGCGCCATCAACGTGCCGCCGTAATAGGTTTTCCCCCCCTCCGTGAACGAACCGTAGCTGGCGTTGCCGTCGGGGCCGGCCATGGCGGAGCTTCCCCAGGGGGTCATCACGACCTGGCCGGTGGCGGAGACGGTGATCGTGTCTCCCGCGGAGACGCGAATGCCGGAGTTCTTGATGCTCCGCAGCACCAGGTTCTGGCCGGCAACCGTCAGCTTCTTGACGATCGCTTCCCGGCCGACGAATTCGCGTTCGGTCTTCCGGATGTCGTTGAGGCTGACCTTCAGCGGCCCGTACTTGCTGGCGACCTGAAACGCCGAGGGGGAAATCCGGCCGGCGATCGTGAAGTTCGCGGTTTCGACGACGTCGTACGACACCAGCTTGCCGCCCTTCTTCGAATCGCCGTCGATGTCGTCGACGGCCGATTCCTGCATCTCGTCGAACTTCTTGACGATCTCCGTCGCATGCCGCTTGCGTTCGGCGTTCTTGTCGTCGGTGTAGCCGGCGACGACGTCGCGAACCGACGGCCCCATCGCCAGCAGGTCCTTGTGGGATTGCTCGCGGGTCTTGTAGTCGTCGTCTCCGAGGCCCGCGATCAACTTCTTGATCTGCTCGCTGAGCTTCGTGTGGCTGTCGAGCCCGGGAGTGATGCTCAGGATCTTCGTGACGGGTATGGTGAGCTTGCCGAATTCCGTCTGCACGTCGATCGACTCGACCGACAACTCGCCGGCGATGACCGAGCCGTCCATCAGGAACACGCGGATTCGCTTCGGGTTGACGGGCTGCTTGGCGGCGGGTCGGACCGGCGCGTCTTTCGGGTCGGATGGCGACTTCGCAGCGGGACCGGGACTGGCCGGCGGCGTCGAGGGAGGTTTGGGTTCGGATCTTGGCTTGTCTTGCGCCGTCGCCGGGACGGTCGCCAGCGCCAGCAGCAGAATCGGCAGACAGCCGGCATATCGTCGTGGACGTCGTTGGGCACGCATCGGTCGGGAACTCCTTGAGGTCGGAAAGATCGCTCCAGAGCTCAGAGGCCGCGCGGTTCGGCACCGCACTTGCCGGCTCCGGAATCGTTGAATCGCGTCATCAGGAATAACGAATTTGACGGAAATGCCGCGGCGGGAGTTCCACGCAAACTGCAGCCCCGTGGATTCGGACCCCACCACTCTTATTCTGCCGTCCCCGGCGGCGTGGGTAAAGGCGCGGGGTGTAACAAAATGTAACCGGGAGGCAGGAACTGCGTCGAGCCGGGTGCGCTGACCGGGCGTGTGGAAGCAGCGCATGGCTGTGAATCCGCGGCGACGGCAGCAGCGAGTGAGCGGCACATTCCGGGGTTGAACTGTTTTCGCGCGGCGTTCGTCGCGGCCCGTTTTCGCTGGGTTGCGTTGCCTCTCGCGAACCCTATAATTTCACTGGCCGTGCCGTCCCGACGAGGGGATTTCTGAGTCCTCCGGGGTGAGGGAACGGCTGCTTTCAGGTTTCAATACGGACAGCGACCATGCGAACGTGGTTTCGGAATGTGTGGACCGCGGTGACCACCGTGCTGTACGGCATGTGGGTGACGATCCGCACGATGGGCAAAACGTACGGCCGCCGAACGTTCACCGAGGTTTACGAGTACCCGGAGGTTCCCGCCCCGGTGAAGCCGCGGTATCGCGGGTTCCACCGCTTCGACCTGACGACCTGCATCGGCTGCGACAAGTGCGCCGTCGCCTGCCCGGTGGATTGCATCTACATCGAGAAGGAAAAAAGCCCCGTCGGCAAGGGGTTCCGGGTCGACAGTTACGTGATCGACTACACGAAGTGCATGTTCTGCGCGTTGTGCGTGGAACCGTGCCCGGTGGACTGCATCTTCATGGGTGCGAATTACGACCTGAGTTGCTACAGCCGCGACGGTTGCATCGTTGACTACGCGAAGCTGCCACTGCAGATCGCGTGGGGCAAGACGACGCTGAATCCGACGGCGGTGGCCGAGTCGAAGGTGCTCTACGAGCCGGTGTGGGTGAAGGGGGAGCCGAGCCCCTTCGAGTTTTCCAAGTCTTCGGAGTCGTCGTAACGTTGGTTTCGCCCGCGGGGCGCCTGCCCGGCGGGCTTTCACTCTTCGGGCCGCCGGTTCAGCGTCGGGACGGGGTTCGCCCGAAGAAAGAAGGACACATGAACGGCAAACACCGCAAGTATTACACGCTCGAGGCGGCCAACCGCACGCTGCCCCTCGTCAACGCCATCGTGCGGGACATCGTCGAACTCTACAGCGACGTGCACGAACGCCGCGAACGACTGGCGAAAGTGCGACAGCGGCGGGGGGCGAGCCGGCACGACGACCGCTCGCCGTACACCGAAGAGCTCGAACACATCGAACAGGAACTTGACAAAGACATTGACCGGCTCCGCGCCTTCACCGACGAGTTGCAGAAGCTCGGAGTGGAGTTGAAGGACCCCGTCTCCGGCCTCGTCGATTTCCACAGCCGCATGGACGGCCGCGAAGTGTATCTCTGCTGGAAGCTCGGCGAGGAGGAAATCGCCTACTGGCACGAGCTCGACGCGGGATTCTCCGGCCGGCAATCGCTGCTGGAAGGCTCGGTCTCCAGCGAAAGCGACGCCGCCACGGGAAACGTCTGAACCGGCGCGTAGTGCGAAATTCATTTCGCACGGCCGACATTCGTGCGAAATGAATTTCGCACTACGAGACAGGTGAAGCGGATTGACGAACGATGATCGATCTGGTCGGCCATTTTCTGCTGTTCGTGCTGATCGCCGTCGTGTTTCTGATGGTGCCGCTGCTGATCGGCCGCTACCTGCGGCCCAAGCTGCCCACTCCCGAAAAAGACGCGATCTACGAATGCGGGGAGCCGACGATCGGCACCAGCTACGTGCAGTTCGACCTGCGGTTCTACGTGGTGGCGCTGCTGTTCATCATCTTCGACGTCGAGGTCGCGTTTTTCTTTCCGTGGGCGACGGTCTTCGGCGGGGCGAACCAACTGGCCGACACGCGGCTCGACGCCGACCGCGAGTCGCGCGCGTCCCGCGTGGCGATCAGCGAGAAGCTGCTCAATCAGCCGCCGGGCAGCCTGACCGAAGAGGAAGCCGTCGGTTCCGGCACCGCCCTGAAACTGGCGCAGATCGCGCTGGTGGACATCGCCGTGTTCTTCGGCGTGCTGCTGGTCGGTTTCGCCTACGTGTGGAAGCGAGGCGATCTGGACTGGGTCCGCGCGATGACCGGCAGAGCGAAATCGGCCGCGGCCTCACCAAGGCCGCCGCCCCTCGAACCGACGGAAACACCCGATCGCGAGCGGGAACCGGTGGGCGTGTGACGGCAGCCCGCAAATCCAGGATCCAAATCAGTGCCAGGGGTGGCCGGGGCTGGGCCGCAGGGAAGCCCTGGTGCGGCGATTCGCCGGGGCTTCGCTTCGCTCCAGCCCCGGCCACCCGTCGAATCCATTGGAATCGAAATCGATGACGACCGCAGACATCCATCAACTCCTGGCCGGCGAGTTCGGCGAGCAGATCACGGGACTCAACCTGGAAGCGAAAGACCCGTGGATCGAAGTCGCCCCCGAGGCGATCCACGAGGTCGCCGAGTTCCTCAAGGCCGACGACCGGCTGCAGTTCGACCACCTCAACAACCTCTGCGGCGTCGACTACTGCGAGCCGGACGAAAAGAAAGCGAAGAAGTTCGGCCACGAGCCGCACGTGGAGGTCGTCTACCACCTGTCGAGCTATTCGCTCAAGCACGCCGTCGTCATCAAGGCGAAGCTGCTGCGGTGGAAGGACGGCGCCGAAGGGGAATTGCCCGAGCTCGACTCCGTGGCCGACGTGTGGGGCATCGCCGACTGGCACGAACGGGAGTGCTACGACCTGATGGGGGTGCGGTTCCTGAACCACCCGAACTTCCGCCGCATCCTCTGCCCGGAGGACTGGGTGGGGCACCCGCTGCGGAAGGATTACGAGATGCCGCTGGAGTATCATGGGATTCGGGGGCGGTAGGACGAACGATGTCGTACGCCTATGAACATTGGAAGGGAGAACGTTCAAAAAAGCTCAATGAAATCGAGGAGTCGCATGCCGCTCTCGGAGGCTCGGCTCATGGAAGGCGATTCACGACCCTTCAGATCAACCAGTCCTATGCGGTCATGCTGACTTCACAATTCCAGGGGTATTGTCGCGACTTGCACGACGAATGCGTTGATCGATTCGTGGCATCCTTGACCCCGACAAGTGTTCGGACAACCATTAAGAAACTGTTGAAGCAGGGGCGGAAGCTTGATGCGGGCAATCCGAATCCGGGAAATCTCGGAAGCGATTTCGGCAGATTTGGCGTCGATTTCTGGTCTGAGGTCCAGGCGCAGGACAAGAGGGCGCAAACGTGGAAGACGCGTCTCGGGATGTTGACTGACTGGCGAAACGCCATTGCGCATCAGGATTTTGATCCGCAGAAGCTTCACGGGATTCCGACTTTGACTCTCAACCACGGTAAAGGATGGCGGCGCGCGTGCAAGGGTCTCGCCAAGGTCTTTGATGCGGTGATGCGCGATTAGCTTCGACAGGTCACCGGCACGTCACCGTGGTGAACGGAGCACTGCACATGAGTGGACGAACTTCCACGGCGGATTTCAGAATCGGCGATAAGGTCTGGGTACCCGTGCCGACGGGCCGCGCCTGCGGAACTGTGATCGAAGATCGTGGCCATCTGGGCCGGGAAGGTCTGCGACTGTTTCACGTTTCCGTGCCGAATCATCCATTCAGCGCCGACGTCTTTCTTGTCGCGGAAGACGAGATTGACCACGTCACCGAGGACGAGCAGGCCGCATTTCAGGCCAGGTTGGATCCGGAAGCGATCAAGGACTTCCTCGTCCACGGCGGGCTTATTTCGATCCTGGTCCGCAATGGTCCCGAGCCGGTCTGGCTGCGATCAGGACCGCATGGAAACGTGACCGAAACCTATATCGAAGGATACAGCGCGACCGGCGGCGAGTCTCCGCCGTTGTTCGCGCTGCACGGCGAGAAGATCTTCGCACCGAAGCGCGACAACGTGCTCCGCTTCGTGAAATCGTTTGGTTTGAGCGACAACGACGCAGAGGATGTTGTTCGAAAGGTCGGAATCGCAGCTTGACGGAGGAATGACATGTTGACCTACAAAGCGGCCTATTTCGTTTGCGACGACGGCGTGCACGTCGAGGCGTTGGACTTCCCCGGCGTCATCTCGTCGGGAAAAGACATCCCCGAAGCGCGGAGCATGATTCAGTCCGCGTTGCTCGACATGGCCGACTACTATCTGGACACTGGAAAGCCTCTTCCTCTGCCGAATCCCCAAGCGACCGATCCCGAGGCGGACATCGAGGAACCGCTGTACCTGCTGCTGAAGGCTGCTTCACACGTCGAAGTGGTCCCACGAGAGATTCCGGCATGAAGCGGACCCGGCTTCTCAAACATCTGCAACAACATGGCTGCCGCTTCGAACGAGAGGGGCGCCGGCACTCAATCTGGGTCAAGCCGAGCGAGGGCCTCTCGACCGCCGTACCGAGACATCGCGAGATTCCATTTCGAACCGCATTGAAGATCTGCCAGGAATTGGATGTTCCCGAGCCCTCCGGCGATCGATGATTGTGAACGACCGAGTTTCTGGAGCGACTGATAACCGACCACGGACAGCTGACCAATGGCTACATTGCTCGACCAGCAAGAAGACCACCGCATCATCGAGTTCGACGTCCGCACCGATGAAATGCTCGTCAACATGGGACCGCAGCATCCCAGCACGCACGGGGTGCTGCGGCTGCTGCTGCGGACCGACGGCGAGGTCGTGCACGAAGTCACGCCGCACATCGGATATCTGCACCGCTGCGCGGAGAAGATCGGCGAGAATCTTTCGCCGCCGCAGTGGATCCCCTACACCGACCGCATGGACTACCTGGCCGGGATGAACATGAACCTCGGCTTCGCGCTGGCCGTCGAGAAGCTGATCGGGATGGAAGTCCCCGAGAAGGCGATGGTGCTGCGGGTGATCATCGCCGAGATGGGCCGCATCGCCAGCCACCTGGTCGGCATGGGGGCCTACGGGCTCGACCTGGGGACGTTCAGCCCGTTTCTGTATGCCTTCCGCGAACGCGAAATCGTTCTCGACCTCTTCGAAGAAGCCTGCGGCGCGCGGCTGACTTACAGCTACCTGACCATCGGCGGGGCGACGCACGATCTGCCGAATGAAATTGTCATCCCCCCGGGCCTCGCCTCGCTGACCGGCCGCAAGAAGTCAACGAAACTGAAATGGACCGATGCGGTGCTGATGTTCCTCGACTGGCTGGAACCCCGCATTACCGAGTACCACACGCTGCTCACGCGGAACCAGATCTTCATTAAGCGCACCGCGGCCCTGGGCGAACTGACGCGGGAAATGGCGAAGAGCTTCGGCTGCACGGGTCCGGTCCTGCGGGGCAGCGGCGTCGACCACGACCTGCGCCGCGACGGCGAGCCGATCTACACGCGGATGTACGACGGTTACGACTACGAAATCATCGTCGCGCCATTCGAGGACGCCCCCCCGGAAGTCGTGCTCGGCGACAACTGGTGCCGGTTTTACGTCCGCATGCGGGAAGTCGTCGAGTCGATCGGCCTCGTGCGGCAGGCGATCGCCCGCTATTCCGACGCCGAGGGATCGTACCGCGTCCCGTTCAAAATGAACCAGAAGCTGCCCAGGGACGAGTGCTACCTCGAAACCGAATGCCCCCGCGGGCAGATGGGCTTCTACATCGTCGGCGACGGCGAGGCCAATCCGCTGCGGGCCCGCGCGAAGAGCTCCAGCTTCTGCAACCTCTCGGTCACCGGCCCGCTTTGCGCCGGCACGCTGATCGCCGACGTCCCCGCCATCGTCGGCTCGCTCGACGTGGTGATGGGCGAAATCGACCGCTGAAGGAACGTAGTGCGAAATTGATTTCGCACGTGTGTGCAGCGTGCGAAATGAATTTCGCACTACCGTCAAATGAAGCTCTCCAACCGCGACCGGTCGCCCAATTGCAGGCCGTTCAGCGTTTCACTCACGATTTGCCGGCTCCGCTCGCCGTCGAACAGGATGAGGTCGATGTAGCTTTCGTCGATGCCGAAAGCACCTCCCAGCGTGCGGCCGCTCTGTTCGCTTTCCAGCGCTTCGGCGAGGGCGTCTTCGATGTTCCCGCGGACTTCCGTCTGGCCCCCTTCCGGAAAAACGGAGCCGTCGATGGCCACGTAGGCGAACTCCGCCCCGGTCCCTTCCAGAGGGTCCTCCGGGAGTTCGCCGTCGTGTTCCAGAAACTCGAAGATGACGTTGGGAATGCACGTCGTCCCCACGACCGTGTCGCCGCGGCGGGATTCGCTCTGCTCGGAGACTTCGTACAGGCTGTAACTTCGCAGCGGCGGGAGCTTGTCCCACTCGTAATAGTCGTTGACCTGCTGCACGAACGCCGGCAGCTCAACCAGCGGGCGGGTGTCTTTCCCCGGAACGATGCGATCGACTTGAATCTGGCCCAGCCACATTTCCGTGCCGAACTCGCCCAGCGCTTCGTCGAGCAGCAGGAACAGGATCTGCAGATGGTGCTCGTCCGGCAATCGCTCGAATGCCGGGTGCCACGCCGAGAGATGAATCGCCTGCGCTTCCTCGTCGACGGCCGTCCTCGTGAGCATCGTCTCGAAATCGACCTGATCGTGGGCTCCCACGCGAATCGCGAAATCCTTCAGCCTCTCAGGCGGCGACGGCTGCCGCGAGCCGTAGAACGTCCAATTGGGAATCCCGGGACCGCGACTGCACCAGTATTCGGCCAGCAACTGCATCGGGACGACCCCTTCGCCGCTGACGGTAAAGGAGTGCCCTCCGTTTTCCCCCGGCCCGAACACCCACGCCAGGTGCGGCAGCGTCTCGTCCATGAACCCGCCGACTTCCGCCACGAGGTCCTCGCAGCGCCCGCGCTCGATCGTCTGGAAAAACCGATCGGCGACCTGCACGTACCAGTCCCAGAAAGCGGTCACGCGTTGCTTGAAGGTTGCCGGAATCTGATTCATAGCGGTACCTGCGGATATCGACTCGCTGACGGAAATCGTTCGAGAGTCCGACCCCTGACCGACCTGCGCCTTCGCGCCGGACAAATCATCGCAGATGCCGCGGGGGTTTCAAGCCGGGACGCGGCCGGCACGCCTCATTCTATGGCGGCTCGCGCCCGTCGCTTGCGGTTTCTTCCGAGCCGCGCTCGTCGTTCGCCCGCCGCCCGAACGAGAACCGCCTCTCGTCCCCCTTCCGCAAGCGGCCGATGTTCGCCCGGTGCCGCCACACGATCAACGCGGGGACCAGCAGGCTGAAGACGCCGATGCTCCAGGCATTCTCGGCAAAGGGATGCGGCTTCAACAGCGCCATCTGCGCCGCCCCGAACGTAATCGCCGCCAGCATCGATGAGAGCGACACAAACCGAAACAGCGCGAAGCTCGCCGCGAACGCGACGAACGCCGCCAGCGTGGCCCAGCCGCCCAGCGCCGTGGCGACTCCCAGCGCGGTGGCGACCCCTTTTCCGCCGCGAAACCGCAGCCAGATGGGAAACATGTGCCCCGCCACCGTGCTGATTCCCGCCAGGACCTGCAGATGTCCCGCCTGCGGCTGTAAATCCGCGGGCAAAACCAGCGGCGTGATCAGCACCGGCAGCAACCCCTTCAGGCAGTCGAGCACGAGCACCAGAATCCCCCACTTCGCTCCCAACACGCGCCCGATGTTCGTGGCCCCGATGTTCCCGCTCCCTTCGCGGCGAATGTCGATCCCCGCCACGAACCGGGCCGTCAGATACCCGAACGGCAGCGACCCGGCGAAGTAACCGGCAAGTGCGACCAGCGAGATGAGAACGGGCAGCGACATTCGCGGCGACGGCGGATGAGGGATGAAGGATGAGGGATGAAGGATGAGGGATGAAGGATGAAGGATGGAAGGGATGAGAGAAACCGGGAATCGACATCCAAGTCCCCGAAGCGTACACTGGCCGGCATCTCCAGCCAATCGACTGCAAGTCTCTCAACTCTCAACTCTCAACTCTCAACTCGACAATGGCCGGCTTCCTCAAGAAACTCCTCGGCAATCGCGGCGAACGGGCGGCAATCCGATTTCTGCGGACGCTGGGGTACCAGATCCTGCACCGGCAGTATCGCAACCACATCGGCGAGATTGACATCGTCGCGAAAGACGGGGTTTGGATCGTTTTCGTCGAGGTGAAAACCCGCCAGTCGGATGCCGCCGGCGACCCCGTCGAAGCCGTCACCTTCGCCAAACAGCAGCAGCTCACCCGGCTGGCGCTGTCGTATCTGAAGCGCTACGGCCTGCTGGAGCACTCCGCCCGGTTCGATGTCATCGCCATCGTCTGGCCGGACGACGCCGCGACGCCCGAAATCACCCATTACCGCAACGCCTTCGAGCCGGTCGGCCGCGGGCAGATGTTTTCGTAAGGTTCGGTCCGCTGGTTGGGCCAACGTGGCGGATGCTGCCAGCATCCGCGCGGACGCTGGCAGCATCCGCCACGGATTAGCCGCTCCCCCAATCCCGAATGCGCGCTTTTTGCAGGCCGCGGCGACATTCCGTTGCACGGTGCTGCGATTTCATCGTACAATCACCGCAGTGAATCCAGCGGGCCTCTTGCTGCCGGAGGACCGTCATGACATACCGCATCCTGACGATCGCCGCTTTCGGATTGCCGTTCGCCGTCCAGTCCGTGGCGGTGGCGCAGAACATCACGGTGCAGCAGCCGGCGATTCGCAGCTTCAGCGTGGGGACGGTCGTCTCGGTCCCCGATTCCGGCCGCGGATTTCTGGGCCGCGTGGCCCGCGCCGGAGAGAGCCGCAGCCGTTTCGGGCCGTTTCCTTCAGGAACGTCGACCGGCTGGTTCCGCGAACACGCCGGGATGTCCGCCAGCGTGCGGATTCACAATCTGCGGGAAATGGACGAGCGCCTGCTGCGGGAAGGGAGGCACGCCGCCCGCATCCCCACCGGCCGCCGTTTGAGCGGCAACGCCGAGCACGCGTACCGCTCGCTCATCGGCCGGTACGAATCGCGGATGAGGCGACCGAGCACGTCCGCGACCGGCAGTTCGTCGCGGCCGGTTTCTCCCAACGATGCCGGCGACGACACGGCGGCCCTGTTCTACCGGCTCGGCCTGCGGGCCGAACGGCGGGGGCAGCATGCGATGGCCTTGCGGCATTTCCGCATCGCCGCGAAGAGCGGTTCGAAAGCCGCCCAGCGGAAGCTCGCCTCCCCCCGGCTGGCGGCGCGGTCGCGATAGCCGGCCGCTGGTGTCCCGCCTTCAGGCGGCCCGTAGCAGAATTCGTGAGAATTCCGCACGATCGCGGTGCCCGGCAGAATTCTCACGAATTCTGCTACATGAATCTGCACAACGGGCCGACTGAAGTCGGTACACCAACGAGGCCGACCTCGCTACACTCTCCGCACCGCGCCCACAGCCGTCGCTTGTGATTCGAATCTCGCCGTATGTCTCATTCCGACCTCCTGCCTCAGACCAACGACACCGTCCCCGTCGCGGATACGTTCGCCGAAGCGTTTCCGATGACAGGCACCCGGCTGATCATCACGGCCGCCGCCCCGAAATGGGCCTGGACGGCCGCCAACGAATTCTGCGGGTTCGCCACCAGCGTCATCGCCTGCGACGTGGAAGCGGGAATCGAGCGGATCATCCCGGCAGCCGAAACGCCGGACGGTCGGCCCGGCGTGAGCGTGCTGGCGTTCGCTTTCGGCCGCAAGGGGCTGGAAACCGCCGTCGCCGGCCGCGTCGGCCAGTGCGTGCTCACCTGCCCGACGACGGCCTGCTACAACGGCGCGCCGGACTGCGAGAAGGACAAACGCATCCGCGTCGGCGGGATGTTGCGATACTTCGGCGACGGCTACCAGATTTCCAAGAAGCTCGGCACGCGGCGGTTCTGGCGGATCCCTGTGATGGAAGGCGAGTTCCTCTGCGAAGACTACTTCAACACCGTCAAGGGAATCGGCGGCGGGAACCTGCTGATCTGCGGCCGCGATCAGTCATCCGCGCTGCGGGCGGCCGAAGCTGCCGTGCAGGCGATGCGCCGCGTGCGGGACGTGATTCTGCCGTTCCCCGGCGGGATCGTCCGCAGCGGGAGCAAGGTGGGTTCGAAGTATCCCAAGCTGAAAGCCAGCACGAACGACCCGTACTGCCCCACGCTACGGGCGAACGTGAAGACCGAGCTTCCTGAAGGAACCGGGGCCGTCTACGAAATCGTCATCGACGGCTTCAGCTTCGAGGCGATTCAACAGGCGCTGCGGGCCGGCCTGCACGCCGCCCGGCGACGGCCGGGTCTGACGCTGATCACCGCCGGCAACTACGGCGGGAAGCTTGGGCCGCACCATTTTTCTCTGCGGGAACTGGTGTAAGTTCCGAGTGCCCGCGATTCGCCGTCATTCTGGCGGTTTCTTCGTGCGGGGCCGGCGTCCCCTCGGCTCTATGAGAACGTACCACTTGCCGTCGATCTTCTTGAACTCGACCGGTTCCCCTGCTTTCTTTCCGTTGCGGATCGCGTCGGCCGTTGCCGTCGCGCCGTCGATCTTGAAGTTGGCGATCTTGACGGACGCGATCTGCTCGGAGAACGACTTGCGCGGTTTGCCCCCTTTTGGTTTGGGGGAATTCTTCTCGAGCCATTGCACGATGTCGCCGAAGAAGGCGGCCCGATCTTTGACGCCGGCGGTCGGGTCCCCCTTGAGGTCGGGCTTTTTCTTCGGATCGAGCCCGTGCTTTTTCATCAGCTCGTGCAGTGACTCTTCCTTGGCCTTGTCTCCGAACGTCGAGAAGGCGGCAGCCAGCATCACGCCACCCGTCAGCGCTTTATGAGACTCTTTCGTCACGCAGGCGAACATCGCCTTCCAGTCTTTCTTCCGGGCGGCTGTCTGAAAGGACTCCGCGACCTTTTGCGGCGAAGACTGGTCGACCTTGACGGAGCCGCGCTTTGCTTTGCCGCCGGCTTTGTCCTCGCCAGCGCGGAGCGGCGACGCGAGGACGGCACACAGAACAGTCAGCAAGGCAAGGTATGCGAGGAGTTTCATGGGATGGTTTCCGGTTGAGAGCGATTGAAGTTTCCGTCGTCGCGGGCGGGATTCCTCAATTGGGAAACGGCGGAGCTCCCTTTCCGCGGGACGGCTTCTTGTTCTGCATGGTCTTCACGAAATCGATGTACCACTTGTCGTCGATCTTCTTGAAATAGGCGGTTTCGTCCGGCTTACCTTCGACTTTGAGGACGGCGGTGGCCGAATCGCCGTCGATTTTGGCGTCGGTAATCTGAGTCTTGGCCATCTGTTCTTTCATCTTGTCGAACCCCTGCTCCTTCTTGTCCGGTGGGGCGTTCTCCTTCATCCAATTCACGACGTCGGCAAACAAGGTCCCCTTATCGGAGACGTTCTTAATCCCGGGGTCATCTTTCTCCAGGTCGACGCCGTGTTTTTTCAGCACGTCCTTCAGTCCCGCCATTTTGGGGTCTTCCTTGCCGGCCTTCTTGCTGAACGCCGTCGCGACCTGCACGGGGAGCAAAACGAGGGAGACCAGCATCTCCTGCGATTCCGGCGTCATGCATTTGAAGGCGGTCGGCCAATCGTCTTTCGAGAGGGCCGCCTTGAACGACTCGGTGACCTTTTCCGGAGAGGAATGATCGATCTTTGTGCCGCCGTTCTTCCCGTTGTCGCCCGCCTTCCCATCCCCGGTCTTCTTGCCGCCGCAGCCGGACAGTGTGAGGGTCAGGCAGATCGCAACCGTCATTCCGTGCTTTGCGAGAGATTTCATGGGAATTGCATCCTGTTGAAGTTCGGTCAGGTTTCCAGGTTGTCGTTGCGTCGCATTGTGACGAATCGGGCGGTGAAGTTCTATCGTGGCCGCGTTTTTCCGCTCGAATCGGCCGGGTGAGCGGTTCTCCATCGACGCGGCTCGCTGCTACACTGGCGGGATGGAATCCACGCCCGTTCCAGATCTGTCGAACGACGAGGCGGCCGATCGCCGGCGGCTGCGGCGGTTCGCGTATCTGCTGATCATTACGCTGGCCGGCGGGCTGGGGGCGGCGAGCATCTGGCGGGTGGAGCCGTTGCTCTCCGCCAACGACCGCTCGCGGTGGGCGACGGTGCGGGCGCTGGTCGAGGCCGACGCGGCCGACCCCGCCCCGGACAACCCGTTTCAGATCGACGCCGTGCGGAGGGAAGCGGGGTGGGATTCGATCGACATCGTGAGGCACGAAGGCCACTTCTATTCGTCGAAACCCCCGCTGCTGGCGTGGCTGGTGGCGTGGGTGTATCGGGGCGTGAACGCCGTCACCGACGAAATCGACGGCGAACTGCCGGACGACGAAAAACAGGCGGCCAAGGAGCGCTTCCAGCACGACGGCTGGACGCTCGACCGCGAAACGGCCGAGACCGCGCGGGTGATTCTGACGATCGTCAATCTCGTTCCGTGGCTGCTGGCGCTGCTGGTCGTCGCGGCGATGGTGGAACGCTACGCCGAGCGGGACTTCACGCGGCTGTTCGTCGTCGCGGCGGCGGCGCTGGGGACGATATTGTCGACGTTTCTGGTCACGCTGAACAACCACCTGCCGGCCGCGGTGAGCCTGATCTTCGCGCTGTACCCGGCGATGCGGATCGTCATCGACGGCGAGCGGAAGTGGTGGCTGTTCGCGCTGGCCGGGTTCTTCGCCGCCTTCACCTGCACGAACGAACTGCCGGCGGCGCTGTTCGGGCTGGCGATCTTCGGTCTGCTGCTGTGGAACGCCCCGCTGCGAACGATCGTCATCTTCGGCCCGGCCGCCCTCGTCCCGCTGGGGGCGTTCTTCTGGACGAACTATCTCGCCACCGGCGGCTGGAAGCCGTTCTACTTCTACTACGGCACCGAGAAGTACAACTACATCCACGACGGCGTCCCCAGCTACTGGATGAACCCCGGCGGGCTGGACGCCAACGCCGAATCGCCGTGGATGTATCTGCTGCACTGCACCGTGGGGCATCACGGCATCTTTTCGCTGACGCCGATCTTTCTGATTTCCGTCATCGGCTGGATCGTCGGGTTATGTAGTGCGAAATTTATTTCGCACGAAACGGGGGCCGTGCGAAATAAATTTCGCACTACATCCGGGCTACAGCCGTTTCTGTGGATGGGCCTGCTGCTCACGCTCGCCATCGTCGGGTTCTACCTGTCGCGGACCGAGAATTACAACTACGGCGGCAACACGGCCGGGCTGCGGTGGACGTTCTGGCTGATTCCCTTCTGGCTGATCGCGATGGTCGCCGCGCTCGATGCCTGTGCCGGCTGGCGGTGGTGCCGCGGGCCTGCGATGTTGCTGCTGGGGGTCTCGACGTTCTCCGCGACGTATGCGCTGGACAACCCGTGGACGGCCCCGTGGCTGTACCGCGTGATGGATCGCTGGGAATGGATCGACTACGGCACCCCGCCGGAGCCCTCGCCGTACGAACGCCCGGTGACGACGTGGTTCGGCTCATTGCCGGAATCGAAGGACGCGAACAACCCGGACTGGATTCGCTTCGAGGGCTTCGACACGTTCGGCCGGCGAATTGAACTGGAGCTGCGTGACGGCGGAAAAGTGGACGCAAACGGCAAACCCGCCCGCCGCGTGCTGGTGAAGTGGTTACGGAACGGCAAGGCGTGGAAGGACGCGAAGTACGACATCGACCCCGCCGCGTTCCGCGCCGGCAAAGACCCGTCGCAGTTTCTGCTCTTGGTCGAGGGGCAATCGCGAAATGAAGCCGCGACGTTCCTCCGCGGCCTCCCGCGTTCCCGCCGGTATAACGTCGGCAAGCCGGACTACCTCTTCACGTACCTGCGGCGCGACGCCTTCAAGTGCTGGCAGGCGGCCTCGCGGGTCCCCTTCACCACTCCCGGCAGCAACCGCCGCAACTGGCACCGCTGCGACACCTGGCTGTGCGAAGACCTGCCGTTCGGCGTGGCCCAGGTGCGATTCCGCGTCAGCGACGGCCAGACGGGGGAGCAGATTTCATCGCTGACGCTGACGGTGGTGCAGGCGAGCCGGTTTCCGAAGGGGGCGGGGGAGGGGGCGAAATAACGTCGTCGGCAGGTGCCGGGCGCAACGTTCACGCCGGGGCATACCGTGTGATGCCGGGAACGCGGTCGAAGTCGGCGTCGTGGCTGGCGAGGTGCGTGATGCCGTGAGCTTGCATGATCGCAACGACCAGGGCGTCGCCGCTGAGAAGCCCGTGCTGCTGGCTGAATTCCGCCGCGAGGAGTACGTCGGAAAGATTGACTGCCAGCACCTGCACGCCGAAGTTGGGAATTTCCTCGACCGACTGCCGGAACTTCGTCAACGTCTGGACGTCGGCCCAGTGCTGTTGCAAGCGGTAGCCGATTCCGGCCATCGGCCAGCCGAATTTGTCGGCCGCCTCGATCGTCATCAAGCGGTGCGCGACGTTGGACAGAACGTGCGACGACGTAACGCCGGCAACTTCCTGCCGCAGCACGCGCTCCAGCAGTTCACGGCACGGCGGACCGAGCATGGGATTCGGAGTAAAGTCGTAGACGAAGACATTCGCATCAAGAAAAACGGCGTCGCCGGCGGGGATGTCGAGAAACGTCATGGCGCTTCATTGATATCGAACTCAGGATCGAGAGCAATCCGTTCAACCGATTCGGCATCTCCTTTCCAACCGAGCAAACCATAAGAACGCCGAACGGCATTCTCGCCCTCTCCCGTCGCCACGGCGGGCCGTTGGGGGGCACTCGTGATCGTCACGCGAACCTTCTCGCGCTCGCTTAACGGCAGCGGCCGCTCGGGCTTCAGCACGCCGTCTTCGTAGGTGGCTTCAACTGTGATGGGCATGGCAATCCTCGCTCGCATGTGATTGCCGCATTATACACCGACGACCACTTCGGGAGCAGTCCGGATGCATTCCGGTATTGCCCCGGTCACACCTATCCCACCAGTTCCCGCAGCGGCCGATGCTCCCCGACCAGATACTGCGGCCGTCCGGCGAGGTCGGTGAACTGCGTCGTGGCCACGTCAATGCCCAGACGGTGGTAGAGGCTGGCGAAGACTTCGCGGAAGTGCACCGGGCGAGTGCGCGGCTCTTCGCCCCAGCGCGTGGTGGAACCGATGACCTGGCCGGTTTTCATCCCGCCGCCGGCCAGCAGGGCGCCGGCGACTTTGGGCCAGTGGTCGCGGCCCGCGTTGGAGTTGATCTTCGGCGTGCGGCCGAATTCCCCCCACGCGACGACCGCCACGTCGTCCAGCAGACCCCGCTCGTCGAGGTCGCTGATGAGGGTCGACATCCCCAGGTCGAACAGCGGCAGCGCCCCGCGGGCTTCGTTGAAGTTGTCCTTGTGCCAGTCCCAGTTGTAATCCCCTTGCAGCATGCGGCCGAACGGCCAGCGGCTGAAGGCGAGCGTCACGCAGCGGGCGCCGGCTTCGATCACGCGGCGGGCCAGCAGGAACTGGTCCAGCAGCGTCTTCCCCTGCCGTTCGTTCGGGTAGCTCGCGTCGAGACCGTACCGCTTGCGGATGGCGGGCTTCTCGCGGCTGAGGTCGAGCGCTTCGGCCAGTCGCGGCGACGTGAGCACGGCAAACGCCTGCTTCTGGAACTCCGGCATGCCGTCGGTCACTCCGCTGCGTTCCACTTTCCGGCGGAAGCGGTCGAAGCTCGCCAACAACGCCCGGCGATCGGAAAGCCGGCGGAGGCTGACGCCGTTGAGCATGATGTTCTTGCGGTCCACCCGCTGCGCCTCAAACCCGGCGTGAGCGGCCCCGAGATAGCCGGGCTGCGTGGGGTCGGTCCGCATGATGAAGCGGGCGTCGGGATCGATCGGCGTGAGATCCACCGCCGCGGGAACGCCGGGTTTGTGGAAGCCGAACTGCTTCGAGAGCACCGCCCCCAGCGACGGCCAGCCGCCGGGGGGAAAGCCGGGGACCATCGGTGACGAGGGCATCACCGCGTGCGATTCCCAACCGGTCGTGCACCAGTGCGTGTTGTGGTCATTGAGGAACCCGGTCAGCGAGCGGATGAACGTCAGCTTGTCGGCAGCCTTCGCGAGCCGGGGCATCAATTCGCAGATGTCGACGCCGGGGACATTCGTCGCGATCGGGCGGAACTCGCCGCGGATTTCCGCGGGGGCTTCCGGCTTGAGGTCGTACATGTCGAGATGCGACGGCCCGCCGGGAAGGAGCACCATGATGATGCCTTTGGCGGTCTTCGAGACAGCGACTTTCGAGACACCGGGTGTCTGCGCTTCGGCCTGCAGGATCTCCGGCAGCGCCAGTCCGCCCAGCGCGAGTCCGCCGATCTGCAGCCAGGTGCGGCGGGAGAGGCCGTCGCAGTAGCGGGACTTCGGTCCTGGGATCGTCAGCATCGTCGGCGCCTCCGGCGAGGGCGGATCGCATCGGGCAACGTCAATGTATCGTGTTGATCGGCACGTGGCAACGCAAACGTGAGCCGTCGGGCCGGATGGGGGAACTTGGGGGATACTGCCAGCATCCGCGCGGACGCTGGCAACATCCGCCACGGAAAGTTTGCATCAGCAGGAAGGATCAAAACCCAATGACCGATCTCTCATCCTTCATCCCTTATCCTTCATCCTTCATCCTTCATCCTTCATCCCTTCCAACTCTCACCGCGGCTTGCGTTTCCACTTCTCCAGTTGCCGCAGCATCTGCCGCGGGCGGAGCGGGCGTTGCTCTCTGGCGACGATGACGGGGGGAGCGTCGGGATCGGATGACGGCGGGCCTTCGTCGTTTTCGTGGCGGCGGATTTCGCGGTCGAGCCGCGACAGCCATTCGGGGACTTCCACGGCCGAGCCGGCGGTCGTCTTCAGGTACTCGTCGATCTCCCGGCGGAATTCGAGGAAGGCTGCGGCAGTGCTTGACGGACGCCCGGATTGCGTTTCGTCGCCTGAGACGTCAGTGCGGCGTTCGTCAAGCAGTGGCACGCCGGCCTGTTCGTGCGACTCGCGCAGCGCGCGGTCGATCAGCGCCCGCATGCGGTGCACCGCCATGACTTTCACGAACCGCTCGCCGATGTGGTCGCTCACCGAGGGCAGCCGCACGCTGTAGGCCTCTTCGACGGCCTGCAGCTTCTTGAGGTGCGCCGCGGCCTTGCGGCGGGTTTTTTCGCGGAGCATGTCTTCCCATTCGCGGGCGAGCGTCGGTGAGCCGTGTTCGGCCAGCACGAGATGCGCCATCTGGAAGGGCCGCAGATTCCAGGCGTCGCGGTCGTAGGCGGCTTCGACGCGGAGGAACTCCAGCAGGCAGTAGAACATCCCGCCGTAGTCGGATTGCGTCGTCGTCGTGTTGTATTCCACGAAGCGGTCGAGCTTGTCGAGGATGGTTTCGTAGACGAGTTCCAGCAACTGGCAGGCTTCCTCGCGGTCGAAGCGGCCGTCTGCGATGTCTTCGATCAGCGCCACGGGATGCAGCGGGTCCTGTTCCTGCTCGAGGAAATCGAGGAATTCCGAGACCCCCTGATGCAGGATCGCCCGGATGTTGCTCAGCATCAGCATCGGTGCGTGCAGCAGATCGTGCCCGTAGGCCTCGATGAACTCCTTGACCTGCCTCCACCGCGATTCCTCGTTCAGGACCTCGACCGGGGTCAACCGCACCGACCCGCTGTGCTTCAACCATAACGTGACGTACCGTTCGACGAGGTATTTCACGATCGGCAGGGTCGGATGAAGGATGAGGGATGAAGGATGAGAGATGAAGGATGAACGAGGCGCGCGCGTAGCGTGGACTTCAGTCCACGCGAGTGACCGCGGAATCCGACGGGCGGAATTCGTGAGACTCGCGTGGACTGAAGTCCACGCTACGCGCGCCGTGCGGGCGCGCCTTCGTGGAGCGCAGGGCGACGGCGGGAGACCGCGGAAATGTCGCGGCCCTGGATGGGCTCGCCGCGACGCATCCCTCCAGGGTCGCGGCCCCGTGCCACTGCTTGACGGACGCCGGGAAGGACTTCGCAATGCCGAAGCGGTTTGGCGGCGTCCGTCAAGCAGTGCCATGAGCATCGTCCGCCGCACGCCGGCGGTGGTCTTCCGCCAGCGGCCGGTCGAGCGGACGGCGCTTTCCAGCGTGCAGGTGATCGCGGTCCGCAGCAGGCGGTCGAATTCCGTCGTCGCCGTTCCCTGCGGCCGCGACGTGCGTTCCATGCGGAACGCCGTCACCAGCACCTGCCAGGTTTCGTGCAGCAACCCCAGCCGCGGCAGGTTCGTCAGCAGGATGCTCAGCACCCGCTGCACCGACCGCGCCGCCAGAAACCGCCGCGGGTCGCCGTCGTTTTCCAGCGAGACGTACAGCAGCGGCTGTTTGGAGAGCGCCTTGAGGAACGACGGCAGCTCGGTCCGCAGCGTGACCACGTCCCCCCGCGACAGGCAGCGGACCATCGTCGCGATCCGCAGCGTCTGCGCGCTGCTCTCGGCGGCCGCTCGGCCGCCGTCGGGCAACAGCGACCGCAGCATCCACTCGGCGGCAATCAGTTCCGAAGTCGAGAGCACGATCTTGTGCTGCAAGTACAGCCGGGCCTGCAACTGGATGTCATACTCCAGGTTGGAATCGGCCGTGCCCGACGGTGCCGCGATCTCGTAGTCCGAGACTTCCGACAACAGCACTCCCAGCCCTCGCTGCAACTGGTGGGCGCGGCGGATCCAGCCCAGCAGCCGCTCGCTCTCGTCGGCGTCCAGCGGATCGCGGCGCGTCGCGTAGACGGCCGCCGCCAACTGCCAGAGTTCGCCGAGCGACTTGAGAAAGTCGATTCGCGGCTCGACCTCGCGGCTGGTGAGTTCGATTTCGGTGTCGCGGGGAACATATCCCTCGTCAACGGTATCGCCGAAGTTGCCGTCGTCGGTGCTGTCGCGATAGACGACTCCCTCGTAGGCGGCGCCGTACAGGTCGTCGGCGTCGTCATCCCGCTCGTCGTCGAACCAGAAATCGTCGTCGTCCGGCCCCGCCTCGACCGTCGCGGCCCCGGCGCGATGCGCGTCGCCGAGGGCTGGGACCGACCAGAACGGACCGGCGTTGGCTTCGACGTAGTCGAACATCCGCCGCAGCGTCGCGCAGGCGTCTTGGCCGGGCGCTTCTTCAGAATCAGCCCGATCGGCGACGGCCCGCGCCCAGCGGAGCAGCATCTGGCTGAGGGAATAGCCCCCCGACGAGACGCCCACCTCTTCCGCCTGGCTGAGCCATTGCACGAGCAGCCCCATCGCGGCGACGTGGTCCTGCTTCTGCAGCAGCATCTCGACGACCCGGCCGTAGGCCTGCGGCGAATGAAACCGCTCGACGTGTTGCCGCCAGAACGAGATGTCGCCGGCCGATTCTCCCGCCGTGCGCCACTGCGACAGCGCGTCGGCGACGGACTTCGCGGAATCGAGCGCTTCCCCCCCTTGGACGTGCGGCAGGTCGGAAATGGTCGTCGTGGCGAAGCGGTCCCACCATTCCGCCTGTCCCTCGAATTCCCGCAGGACCATCGTCGCGGAATCGGCGTCTCCCGCGGCCGAGGCTTCGCTGAGCCCCCGCGACGCCACGTCGAAGTAACGTTCCATGAATTCCAGCAGCGTTTCGACCCGCTGGTCGGGGACGGCGTCTTCCCGCGCCTGAAACAGCGGGAACTGCCCCTGGAAGCCCAGAATGTTCCACGGGTCGACGATCGCCCCGCAGTCGATGCCACGGTGAATCTGCTCTCGCGTCTCGCGCAGCAGCTCGGCCGCCTGCCGTGCGTCGCCGTGTTCGAGCGACCGCTTCGCCGATGTCAGCCGCCAGCCGATTTCCGACTCGAACCGCGCGGCGGGGCACGGGATGCGGGCGGCCTGCTCGCGGCTCGCGTCGGGGAAGCCCATGCGGGCGTACAACTGCGTCAGAAACCGGTCGTGCACCTGCCGCGCCCCGAACCGCGACAGCTCGATGTTCAGATGCTGCCGCACGTGGCCGAACGGCTGCTGCGTGCGTTTCGCTTCGCGCTGCAGCCTCTTCGCCCGCTTGCCGGTCGCCGTCTGCAGCAGATGGGCGTAGAACAGGTCCCGCTGCCGGGCGACCCTGGGAAGCAGGTGTGACAACGACGCCGTCGAATCGTGCATGCCGGGGCCGGAGCCGCTGATCGACGACGCCATCAGGATCGTGCCGCACAGCACGGCCGACGCGTCGAACAGCCTCTCGTCGCGGGGGGTGTCGTCGTCGCGGTCGATCCAGCTCAGCAGCGCGTTGAGAATGATGTGCCGGATCACGAACCGCCGGTAGAACCCGCTGTTGTCGATGACGTGCGGGTCCCACTCGCCGAAGATGTAGTTGGTGCGTTTGTTGGCGGGATGCAGGTGGTCGTAGGCCCGCACGTCGACGGCCAGCTCGTTCATGCGGTCGAGATCGAAGTACGACTCCCGCTGGATGTCGACCGTTAGCTCGCCGAAGAGTTCCAACGCCCGCGTGAGCAGGTCAAAATGCGGCCCGGCCGCCACGCTGGCGTCGCGGAGGAACAGCGGGACCGGCCGGAATGCCTCGTGCGGGTAGGGCTGCATCTTCCGCCCGTTTTCCAGCACGGCGACCGGACGGAACCCCAGGAAGTCGTTCAACTGATCGACCGCCCCGCCCAGGACGCGGTCGGTTTCCGACCACGGCGGCCCCTGCGCCAGCACCGCCTCGGCCATGCGGGCCAGCAGAAACGGCTGGTCGAATTCGCGGTCGGTCAGGTGGAACAGCAGGTCGCGGTGATGGGCGCGATACCGCTGCACGCAGCCGTCGAACGCCAACGGTATGACCGCCCGGGCCTGAGAAACGTCGGCAAACGCGGCCGAGGTCCCTTTCCACTCGTCGAGCCGCGCCAGCAGCTCCCGCATCAGCTCCCCGCGCGGGTTCGCTCCTTCAAGCGACTGGAAGACGGCATTCAATCCCCGTTGAAACCGGGCGTCCGGCGATCCGCTGGAGAAATTCAGATAGCCGAGAACGTCTCGCAGAATCGACTCATCGACAACGGCGGGTGATTTTTGCATCGATCTTGCAGCGTCGGCGATCGTTGGAAGAACGGAGTCGGCGCGACATCCTCACTTCTTGGCGCGTTCGAAAACCATCAGAAACGTCTTCGAGCCTTCTTTGCTGGCGAACTGGGTGGGCCGCGGCTCGCTCGCGCGGGTGAAACAGAGCGTGAATTTCTTCCCCTCGATCTTGTAGATGCCGATGTTCTTCGCTTTGCCCTCTTTGTCGACGAGGTCGATCTGCTTGGGGGACTTCGACGAATCGAGCTTCATGTTGATCGGCTCTTTGCGCTCTTTGCCGTTGCGGACGCTGATCAGCGTCAACGTGTTTTTGGCGACGTTCAGTTTCGACTCGAGGATCGCCGGCGGCGCGTCCTTGCCCGCCCGCTTGGCGGAAACCGTCTTCCAGTCCCCCTGCAGGCTGGCCAGATCGGCCTTGTCGTCGCCACGGGCCACTGACGGGAGGAGAACGGCAATGGCGAGCGTCATCAGAGCAACAGGTTTCACGGTTCCGCCTTTCTTGTTGTTGGTCGGTCAGCGAGAACGCGAGCGGGCCCCGTTCGCGACACGATACGCCCCCAAGGTACACGGTTCCCCCTCCGGCCGTCCAGCGGCTTGAAGTCGGGTGTCCAGAATTCAATCCGAGCGGCGTCCCGCCGCCCCGCGAAAGCCGCCGACGGCCCGAAAACACCAGGCCGCCGGCTCGAAACGGTCTGTTCCGATTCACTTCTTCACTTCTTGGCGCGATCGAAGATCATCAGGAAGTTCTTGTCCCCTTCGCTGCTCTCAAACTTCGTCGGCCGCGGTGAGCTGCTGCGGGTAAAGCAAAGCGTCAGCCTTTTCCCTTCCACCTTGTAGATCCCGTGCGACTCCGTCGTGCCGTCCTTCTTGATGAGGTCGATCTGCTTCGGGGACTTCGAGCTGTCGATCTTCACCTCGATCGGCCGCTTGCGCTCCATGCCTTCACGAGTCGTGATCAACGTGAACGTCTTCTTCGTGACGTTGAGCTTCGATTTCAGAAACTCCGGCGGGGCGTCTTTGCCGAGGGCCTTGGCCGACGACATCTTCCAGTCCCCCTGCATCTTCGCGAGGTCGGCCTTGTCGTCGCCGCGGGAAACCGACGGAACCAGAACGGCAAGGGAGAGCATCATTAAAGCGACAGGTTTCACGAATCGGCCTTTCTTGTTGTTGGCTGGTCAGTGAGAGCGCGAGCGACGGCCCGTCCGCCGAATGGCACGCCCCCAAGGTACACGGTTCCCCTTCCGGCAGTCCAGCAGGTTGGCGCGGGTTGGGGTCGGGTGTCCAAAATTCAATTTTCCACGCGCGGCTCCGAAGTTGGCAGAGTGGTCCCGATGGAA
>Ga0268386_10000075_pt1 | contig 52618 bp, 43 predicted proteins | sample RVTome_15_FD_200260 | JGI IMG/M metagenome (GOLD analysis project Ga0268386, IMG submission 200260) | Soil microbial communities from uranium-contaminated site in the Upper Colorado River Basin, Wyoming, United States - RVT150D86... ... | reverse complement strand
TCACCCCGGCCGCCATGGTCCACGGTGACGTGTTCGTCCTGGTGAACGGCGACCGGATCACCGGGAAGAGCCTGTCGGAGGGGAAGCGCAGCTTCCGGATCCAGACCCCGTACGGTCGCCTGGTCGTGCCTCGGGCGAAGATCGCCCGCATCGTGCGGGCCGACGGCCAGGAGGTCGTCCTGAACGCCCCCGCGACTCCAAGTCCGACCCCCACGCCTCCGTCGCCGGTTCGCCTCATCCTCGTGGTCACCGGGAAGAGCTTCTGGAACGCGTGGTCGAAGGGAGACGCCGAGACGCAGGACGTCACCCTCCGGCTGCAGGTGAGCCTGGACGAGGAGCCGATCGCCACCTACGTGGACCAGGCTGCGGACGATCAGGAGATCAGGGGCGCCCTGGTGAACACGTTCACCTTCTCCCCCGAGGAGGTCACGCTGGCGCCGGCGCCAGACGCCACCCTGCTCGCCCCGGAGACGCGCCCCGGCCGTATCGTGCTGAAGATCGCCCTCCCGCCAGGCCCGCCCCGGACGAGCCGGTTGCGGCTCGCCTACCAGATCAACGAGGGGAGCGCCGACGAACCGGCGTGGCGGGACGCCGCGTCCGGCGCCACCGAGGTGCAGCTCCATAGGGACAAGCCGTTGCTGGTGGACGTGCACCAGGACGCCGGCCGCGTGGAGTTCTCCGGCTTCCCCCGCCGCCGGATGAGGAACGTCGAGACCTTCCAGATCACGCTGCAGGCCGAGTAGCGCCGTGGCGGTCGCGGCCGGCGGCGCGCTCGCCTTGACACCCGCCCGTGACACACCCTAGTCTCGCGGCATGGGCGTCGAAGGTTGGCTCGGAGTGGTTCCGGCGGTGGCGCTGGCGATCGCCCTGGCCGCGAGCACCGGGCTGCGCGCGTGGCTGCCCCTGCTCCTGACCGGCATAGTCGCCCGGTCCGGCTTCCTGGAGCTCGGTCCGTCGTTCCAGTTCCTGGCCTCGGACCGCGCCCTCGTCGCGTTGGGCCTCGCCACCGTGCTCGAGATCACCGCCGACAAGATCCCCGTGGTGGATCACGTCCTCGACACGCTGTCGGTCGTGATCCGGCCCGCGGCCGGCTCCCTCCTGGCCGCCTCCGTGCTCTGGCCCGTTGCCGACCCCTTCACCGCGCTGGCGCTGGGGACGGTCATCGGGGCACCCTCGTCCCTGGTGCCCCACGCCGCCAAGTCCGCCCTGAGGGCGGCTTCGACGGCCTTCACCGGGGGCCTCGCCAATCCCGTGCTCAGCCTCGTCGAGGACGCGGCGGCGCTCGCCCTCTTCGTCCTGGCGGTCGTCGTGCCGGTCGTGGTGGCGCTGGGTCTCGTGGCGATCGCGATCCTGCTCGCGAAGCGGCTCGCCGGACCACGGCCGGCGGTCCGCACCACGTGAGGGCCGGGCTCGCGCCGCTCGGCGTCGCTTTCCTGTCGGCCCTGGCCGCGTCCGCGCAGGCGCCCAGCCCGTCCCCGAAGCCCTTCACGCTCGAGGTGGACGTCGACCTGGTGTCGGTCACCGCGGTCGTCTTCGACAAGTCGGGCCGCTTCATCCCGGGGCTCGGGCCCGCCGACATCAGCGTCTTCGAGGACGGGGTGCCGCAGGAGGTCTCGTACTTCAAGGAGGCCTCCGGCCCGGGGGAGAAGATCCCGCTCTCCGTCGCCCTCGTCCTGGACGCCAGTGGCAGCATGAAGACGAACCTGCGCTTCCTGCAGGAAGCCGCCAGCACGTTCGTGCGCAAGCTGGAGGAGGTGGACTCCGCCCTGGTCATCTCGTTCAACGAGAGCATCAAGGGCAGCGCCCAGTTCACCGGCGACATCGATCGCCTGGAGCAGTTCGTGGAAGGGCTCCAGGCCTGGGGGGGCACCAGCCTGAACGACGCCATCCACTATGCGCTCAACCGGATCAGGGACCAGCCCGGGCGGAAGGCGATCATCGTGTTCTCCGACGGCGCGGACACCACCAGCTCCATGAAGGAAGGAGAGGTGGTCGACTACGCCCGCGCGGTCGAAGCCACCGTGTACAGCGTCGGGATCCGTGGCGGGTCCGGGATGATGGGACGCAGCCCCCGAGGGTTCCTGCGCAAGGTCTCGAGCGAGACCGGCGGATCGTTCTTCTTCCCCGACCGGGTGGGCGACCTCATCGACGTGTTCACCGAGATCTCCCACGAGCTGCACAACCACTACCTCTTGGCCTATACCCCGATCCGCCCTCCGGACGGCTCGTTCCGCCGCATCGAGGTGCGGCTCAACCGAAAGGACGCGGACGTGCGGGTGAGAAAGGGCTACTTCGCAGTCAAGCGCCGGCGCCCCCCCCCGGCCACCGGAAACTGACCGGAGCCTCCTACGACCCGCCGAGGCTCCTGAGCGCGAGCAGGCCCGCCGCGAGCGTCACCACCCACGCCGCCCACCCGGCCGCAAGCAGGCCCCGGGGCTGGCGATACCCGCCCATGAGGTCCGCACGGCGTGCGGCCAGGAGCACCACGCCGAGGGTGACGGGCAGCACGAGGCCGTTCAGCCCGCCGGCGAGGACGAGCAGGCGTACCGGGCGGCCGACCGCCAGGAAGAAGAGCAGGGACGCCGCGATGAACAGGCCGACCGCCTCACGCGGGTGGCGATCGAGCCACGGCGAGAGGTTGCGTACGAACGACAGCGAGGTGTACGAACATCCCACGACCGAAGAGATGGCGGCCGACCACAGGACGACGCCGAAGAACCGGTAGCCCCACTCGCCGGCGCCGTGCCGGAAAGCGGCGGCCGCCGGATTGCCGGGGTCGAGGGCGCTGCCGCCGGAGACGACCCCCAGGACGGCGAGGAAGAGCAGGACCCGCATCGCCCCCGCGACGACGATGCCGAGCGCGGCCGATCGCGTGAGCTGCGGCAGGGCCGCCACGCCTCCCACGCCGGCGTCGAGCAGGCGGTGGGCCCCGGAGAAGGTGATGTACCCGCCCACCGTGCCGCCGACGAGGGTGACGATGGGAAAGAAGTCGACGGTGCGGGGAGCGACGGCGCGCCGGGCCGCCTCGAGGTAGTCGGGCCCGGAGGCCACCATCACGGCCGCGGTGAGGAGGATCATCATGCCGCCCAGTACCTGCGCGAAACGGTCCATGGCCCGGCCCGCCCGGGGCAGCCCCAGCAGGACGGCGGCGAAGACGGCCGAGAGGGCGGCGCCGGCCTCGACCGGCACGCCCAGGACCGCGAGCCCCAGCCCGCAACCGCCTACGTGTCCCACGTTGAAGGCGAACCCGCCGAGAGCGACCAGGACCGCCACCGCAGCGCCCAGGCCGGGCACCAGCTCCGAGGCGAGCTCCTGTCCCCGGCGGCCGGCGACGCCCAGCACCCGCCAGACGTTGACCTGCACGGCCACGTCGATGGCGATCGACAGCAGGATGGCGAAGGCGAAGTCGGCGCCCAAGTCGCGGGTGAAGACCGTGGTCTGGGTCAGGAAGCCGGGCCCGATGGAAGAGGTCGCCATCAGGAACGCCGCTCCCACGGCGACGCCCCGGCGCTCGCGGCCCTCGGCGCCCATGGGCCCGGGAGTCTAACCGATACCGCGGGGGTGAGGTAGAATCGACACTCCTTCGAAGGCGATGGCGGAGATCAGCATCCAGGTCGGCGACGGGTCGAAGCACCGCTTCCCGCTGGACAAGGAGCGGGTCACCATCGGCCGCTCGCGGGAGAGCGACATCCTCCTGCCCGACCAGTGGCTCTCCCGCCACCACGCGGAGATCCGACGGGAGCGCGACGGCTTCTACCTCCTGGACATGGGGAGCAAGAACGGCACGCTCCTCAACGGGGAGAAGGTCGAGGAGCAGCGCCGGCTCCGGCAGGGCGACGTCATCACCATCGGCGAGCACGTCCTCACGTTCTCGGCCGAGGACGAGGACGACGATTTCGAGCCGGAGGGGACGCAGGTCTTCCCGGTCAAGGTGCTTTCCGACGTCACCACCAAGCCCGTCATCGACCCCACCGAGCTGGCCCGGCAGAACCGGCTGTTCCGGCTGCTGAGCCGGGCGGCGAAAGAGCTGCTCGTCCACCGCCCGCTCTCCGACCTGTTCGAGCAGATCCTGGACCTGCTCTTCGAGGCGGTTCCGGCGGAGCGTGGTGCCATCCTGCTCCTGGAAGGGACGCCCCCTCAGCCTGTGGTCAAGGCGTCCCGCAGCCGCAAGGGGCAGCCCCTCACCCGGGTGAGCCGATCCATCAGCCGGAGGGTGCTCCAGGACAAGGTCTCGCTCCTGCTCCCGAACATCCTGGAGGACGCGGCCTTCCGGTCCCAGGACAGCATCCTCTCCACCGGCATCCGCTCCGCGCTGTGCGCGCCGCTCTGGTACACGTCCGCCGCGGTGGGCGAGGACGCGGTGATCGGCCTCGTCTATCTGGACTCGGTGATGCACTCCCAACCCTTCACCGAGGAGGACCTGGGCATCCTCACCGCGCTGTCCAACGTGGCGGCGGCCAAGATCGAGAACGCCCGGCTCCTGGAGGAGAGCCTCGAGAAGCGCCGCCTCGAGCAGGAGATGCGGATGGCGGCGGAGATCCAGAACCAGCTCCTCCCCCGCGGCGCTCCCGAGGTCCCGGGCTACGGCCTCGTCGGCTCCAACCGGCCGTCCCGGACGGTGGGAGGGGACTACTACGACTTCCTACTGGACCAGGGCCAGCTCCTGCTCTGCCTGGGCGACGTGTCGGGGAAGGGGACGGGGGCGGCCCTCATCATGACCGTCCTCAGAGCGGCGGTGCGCGGCCACTGGACCGAGCCGGTGGTGTGCGAGGCCATCCGGCGCATCAACCGCACGGTCTGCCAGAACGTGCCCGACAACCGTTACGTGACCTTCTTCCTGGCGCGCCTCGATCCCCCGAGCGGGAGGCTGACCTACGTCAACGCGGGGCACAACCCTCCGCTGCTCGTACGCTCCCGCGGCTCGCTGGACACCCTGGAGGCCGGAGGTACGGTCCTCGGCATGTTCGACACGATCCCCTACGAGGAGGGCACCGTGGACCTCGGCCCCGGCGACACGCTGCTCGTCTTCTCCGACGGCGTGACCGAGACCTGGAACACCCAGGGAGAGGAGTTCGGGGAGAAACGCCTGGTCGAGATCGCCACGCGCGGCCGAGGGCTGGACGCGCCCGCCCTGCAGTCCGAGATCCTGCGCGAGCTGGACCGCTTCGCGGCCGGCGCCAAGGCCGCGGACGACCGCACGCTGATCGTCCTCAAGCGATACTGACCTCCGGCCGCATCCCTCCGCAGCGCATGAGGCGCCGGCCGAGCCGGCGGCAGCCAGGAGCCCTTGACCGCTTCCCATCCGTGGGATCTACTGGGTGGGCTCCGATGACAACGATGCGCAGGGCGCCGCGGCCGTCGTTGACCGAGATCGCCCTCCTGCAACGCGAGATCAACCAGCTCTTCGAGCGGCTGTCCGAGCTGGACACCACGAGCCAACCCGCCGCCGGCGAGTGGTTTCCGAGCGTCGACGTCTACGAGTGCGCCGGGACTGTGATGGTCGTGGTGGAGGTCCCGGGCCTTCCTCCGGATGCCCTGAAGGTGGCGTTCCGCGACCGGCAGCTCGTGGTCAGCGGCGAGCGACGCGAGAGACGGCCCGCGGCCGGCACTGCCGCGTTCCTCTGCATGGAGCGTCCGAGCGGGCGCTTCACCCGGACCATTCCACTGGACCTCGCGTTGGACGTGCACCGGGCCGAAGCTCGCCTCTCCGGCGGGCTGCTGACGGTGCTGATCCCCCGGCTGAAGGACCGGCGGGGACGGGAGAGGGTGGTCCAGGTGGTGCGGGAGGATTGACGATGAGCGAGGAGCTGCGCAAGAACGACGAGCCGGTGAAGATCCCGGAACGCCTTCCCGTCCTGCCCCTCCGGGACATCGTCATCTTCCCGTTCATGATCGTCCCCCTGTACGTTAGCCGGGAACGGTCGATCAAGGCGGTGGACCAGGCCCTGGCCGAGACCCGGATGATCCTGCTGGCCGCGCAGAAACAGCAGGACGACGAGGACCCCGGCGCCGACGACATCTATCCGGTGGGGACGGTCGCGCTGATCATGCGTATGCTGAAGCTGCCGGACGGACGGATCCGGGTCCTGGTCCAGGGGATCGGCCGGGCCCGCATCACCGGCTTCGAGGAGGGACAGCAGCAGCACCTCCAGGCCACCATCGAGCCGGTTCCGGAGCCGGAGGTGGCCGACAAGGGGCTCGAGATCGAGGCCCTGATGCGTAACGTCAAGGCGGCGCTGGAGAAGTCGGCGAACCTCGGCAAGCCCATATCTCCCGAGGTCATCGTCATCGCCACCAACATGGAGGAGCCCGGCCGGCTCGCCGACCTCACCGCCTCGAACCTCGACCTGAAGGTGGAGGGCGCCCAGGAGATCCTGGAGGCCATCGACCCGCTCGACCGCCTGCGCCGCGTCCACGAGCTGATGGCCAAGGAGCTGGAAGTCCTGGCCATGCAGCAGGAGATCTCGTCCCAGGCCAAGGGCGAGATGGATCGGAGCCAGCGGGAGTTCTTCCTCCGCCAGCAGCTGAAGGCGATCCAGACCGAGCTGGGCGAGGGGAACGAGCTCTCAGAGGAGATCGCCGGCCTCAAGGAGAAGGCGGCGAAGGCGCGCATGCCGAAGCCGGTCCTGGAGGAGGTCGAGCGGCAGCTCAAGAAGCTGGAGCGCATGCACCCGGACTCCGCCGAGACCGCGACGCTGCGGAACTGGCTGGACTGGATGGTGACCCTTCCCTGGGGCCGCTCCTCTCGGGACAACCTGGACCTGGCCGACGCCCAGCGCATCCTGGACGAGGACCATTACGGCCTCGAGAAGGTCAAGGAGCGGATCATCGAGTACCTGGCGGTCCGCAAGCTCAAGGACCGGATGAAGGGGCCGCTGCTCTGCTTCGTCGGCCCTCCCGGCGTCGGCAAGACCAGCCTGGGACGGTCGATCGCCCGTGCGCTGGGAAGGAAGTTCGTCCGGCTGTCGCTGGGCGGGGTCAAGGACGAAGCCGAGATCCGCGGCCATCGCCGCACGTACGTGGGCTCGATGCCGGGACGCATCGTCCAGGGCATCCACCAGGCGGGAACGAACAACCCGGTCTTCATGATGGACGAGGTGGACAAGATCGGGGCCGACTATCGCGGCGACCCGTCTTCGGCCCTCCTGGAGGTGCTGGACCCGGAGCAGAACAACTCGTTCCGCGACCACTACCTCGGCGTGCCCTTCGACCTCTCCAACGTGATGTTCATCTGCACCGCGAACCTGACCGACACGATCCAGGCCGCCTTCCTGGACCGTATGGAGGTGCTGCGGCTCTCCGGATACACGGAGGACGAAAAGCTGGAGATCGCCAAGCGCCACCTCGTCCCGAAGCAGCTCGAGGAGCACGGGATCACGCCGGAGCACCTGCTCGTCACCGACAAGGCGCTGCGGGCGATGATCAACGGCTACACCCGCGAGGCGGGCCTCCGGAACCTGGAGCGCGAGATCGCCTCGATCACCCGGAAGGTCGCGCGGCGCGTCGCGGAGGGCAAGGAAGGCACCGTCCGGGTGACCCCCGCGGTGCTCCCGCGGTTCCTCGGCGCCCCCAAGATCCTGCCCGACGAGATGCTCAAGAAGGACGCGGTGGGGATCGCCACTGGCCTGGCCTGGACCGCCACCGGCGGGGACATTCTGTTCATCGAGGCCACGGCGATGAAGGGAAAAGGTCGGCTGACGCTGACCGGACAGCTCGGCGAGGTCATGAAGGAGTCCGCCCAGGCCGCCCTCTCGTTCGCGCGCAGCCGCGCCCGCCAGTACGGCATCAAGGAGGACTTCTTCGCCACCCACGACCTCCACATCCACGTCCCGGAGGGCGCCATCCCCAAGGACGGCCCCTCGGCCGGCGTCACCATGGCCACCACGATGCTCTCCGTCTTCACGGAGCGGCCGGTCCGCCGGTCGGTGGCCATGACCGGGGAGATCACGCTGCGCGGGAACGTCCTGCCCATCGGCGGCCTCAAGGAAAAGGTCCTGGCCGCGCGGCGGCTGGGCATCTCCACGGTGCTGATCCCGAAGCTCAACAAGAAGGAGCTCGACGAGATCCATCCCTCGCTGAAGCGGGGCCTCGACATCCACCTGGTGGACGAGGTCGACGAAGTGCTCGCGATCGCCCTCATCCCGCCGCTTCACGCCCGCCCGCTGGCGGGCACGGGTCCCAAGGCGCCCCCCAAGCCGTTCCCGGCCAAGCCGCGGTCGAAACCGGTGACGGTCTAGCGACTCGCCAGCGACGCCACCCACGCAGTTCCGTTTGCCAAGTCGCAGCCGCGGAAGCTACGCTAGTCCCTTCTCGTTCGCTGCCACACGCGGCTCGTGGAGGATCAGTCTGCACATGAACATCCTGGTGATCGGCGACGTGGTCGGAAGCCCCGGCCGCAGCATCATGAAGAAGGCCCTCCCTCGCGTGTTCGGGAGGCACGAGATCGACTACTGCATCGCCAACGTCGAGAACGCCGCCGGCGGCTTCGGCGTCACCAAGGAGGTCGCCGACGAGATCCTGGACATGGGCGTCGACTGCATGACCTCCGGCAACCACATCTGGGACAAGCGGGAGATCATCGGGTTCGTGGACCTCATCCCGCAGCTCCTCCGCCCCGCGAACTATCCGCCGCGGCAGCCGGGCCGCGGCTCCCACGTCGGGCGCGGGAAGCGCTCCGGCGTGCCGGTCGCCACCCTCAACCTGAGCGGCCGGGTGTTCATGAACGGCGCCATGGACGACCCCTTCCGGAAGGCGGAGGAGGAGGTGGAGCGCCTCCGCAGGGAGGCCAAGGTCATCGTCGTGGACATGCACGGCGAGGCTTCGTCCGAGAAGAACGCGATGGGCCGCTTCCTGGACGGCCGGGTGTCCGCCGTCTTCGGGACGCACACCCACGTCCCGACCTGCGACCACCGCGTCCTCCCCAAGGGGACCGCCTACGTGACCGACCTGGGCATGACCGGCCCGTACGACTCGGTCATCGGCGTGGACAGCGACACCATCGTCCAGCGTTTCCTGACCGGCATGCCCGGCCGGTTCGAGACCGCCAAGGGGGACCCGCGGTTCGCCGCCGCGGTCGTCGACGTCGACGCCGAGACCGGCCGGGCGCGCGGGATCGAACGGATGCTCCTGTCGGAGGACGACCTCCGGGCCCCGTAGCAGGGTCCAGCACGCTCCTGGCCCCGGTAAGTCGCTTAACGTTGGGGCTATACTTGCGCCCGTGGCGACCCTCCCCCGCCAGCCCGGCGAGGCCCTGACCGGCCTCGGCGCTGCCGTGCTCGACGCCCTGCCCATCAGCCTCTACGTGGTCGACCGCGAGCTCCGGATCGTGGTCTGGAACAGCGAGCGGGAGCGGGGCACGCTGGGACGCCCGCGCCGCGAGGTGCTCGGACGGCCGCTGCAGCGCGTCCTGTCTCCCCAGGGTTTCCGCGCGACCCTGCCGGTCCTGGAGCAGGTCTTCGCCACCGGCAACCCGCACGAGGAGACCACCGAGACGCAGGGGTCGCGCCTCTACCACATCCGGCGGCTTCCCGTCCGGCAGGGCGGCCGGGTGACACACGTGATCTCGTGGTTCGAGGACATCACCGAGCGGCGGGCGCTGGAGATGCGGCTGATCGCCTCCGACCGCCTGGCCTACCTCGGCCAGCTGGTCGCCGGCGTGGCCCACGAGGTCTCGAACCCCCTGGCCGGGATCGCCGGCTGCGCGGAAGCCCTGGCGTCGCTCGCCGTCCAGGTCCCGGCGCGGTCGGGACGCCGCGAGGCCCGCGAGTTCCGGGACCTGATCCGGGGCGAGGTGGCGCGCTGCGAGCGCATCGTCCGCTCGCTGCTGGACGCCGCCCGGCCCGCCCCGGGGACGGTCTGCGACCTCGGCAGCACGGTGGGGACGGCCCTGCGGCTCCTGGAGCGCCATCCCGCCTTCGCCCGGATGAAGGTAGCCGCGCGAATCCCCAAGGAGCTCTGGGCGCGGATCGACCCGGACTCGTTGAAGCAGGTCGTGATGGCCCTCTCGGTCAACGCGGCCCGGGCGATGCCCGCGGGAGGGACGCTCAAGCTGAGGGGAGGGCGTTCGCGGGGCTATGTCGTGCTGGACGTCATAGACACCGGTCCGGGCGTGCCGGAGGCGATCCGTCCCCACATCTTCGAGCCTTACTTCACCAGCGACTCCACAAAGGGAACGGGGCTCGGCCTCGCCATCGCCCGCAGCCTGGTGCGCGGCCGCGGCGGCGACCTGCTGTACCGCCCGGTGGCGCGCGCGGGAGGGTCTTTCCGGGTCCAGCTGAAGGGCGCGGAGGGGAGGAGCTGAACGTGAGCTACCGCGTCCTGGTGGCCGAGGACGAGGCGACCTATGGCTTGACCGTCGGCCGCTTCCTCCAGGAGCGCGGCCACGAGGTGAAGGTCTGCCCCACCGGGAAGGCCACGGTGAAGTCCCTGGCCGAGGCGGAATGGGACGTTCTCCTCCTGGACCTGAAGCTCCCCGACGCCGACGGCGTCGAGATCCTGGCCAAGGTCCGCAAGGACCACGCCGACCTGCAGACCATCATCGTGACCGGCTTCGCCAACGTCGAGTCCGCCATCGACAGCATGCGGCTGGGCGCGTTCGACTACCTCACCAAGCCTCCGAACTTCGAGGAGCTCGCGGTCCGGGTGGACAAGGCGGGCGAGAAGACCGTCCTGGAGCGGGAGAACCGGCGCCTGCGCTTCCAGGTGCAGCGCGGGCTGTCGTCGGAGATCCTCACCCGCTCCCCCGCGCTCAAGAAGGTCATCGTGACCCTGGAGAAGGTGGCGGCGGCCAAGACCCCGGTGCTGATCGAGGGCGAAAGCGGCGTCGGCAAGGAGCTCCTGGCCCAGCACCTCCACCGCCTCTCACCCCGGTCCAACCGGGCCTTCGTGGACCTGAACTGCGCCGCCGTCCCCTCGACCCTCCTGGAGAGCGAGCTCTTCGGCCACGAGCGCGGTGCCTTCACCGGGGCAGGCAACGAGAAGCCCGGCCTCGTCGAGGTGGCTGACGGCGGCACCTTGTTCCTCGACGAGGTGGGCGAGATGGCCGCCGAGATCCAGTCGAAGTTCCTGCGCGTTCTGGACAGCGGCGCCTTCTACCGCGTCGGGGCCACCCGGAAGCGGAGGGCGGACTTCCGGATGGTGGCGGCCACGAACCGGGACCTGCAGGCGGAGGTGGCGGCGGGCCGGTTCCGCAAGGACCTCTTCTACCGGATCCACGGCGTGCGCGTCGTGGTACCGCCGCTGCGCGAACGCCCGGAGGACATCCCCCTCCTGGTGGAGCACTTCTCCCGTCTGCTGCCGATGCCGCGGCGCTTCTCCCCGGCGGCCCTGAAGGCGCTCGCCGCCCACGACTGGCCCGGCAACGTCCGGGAGCTGCACTTCGCCGTCGAGCGGGCCGGGCTCCTGGCCGAGGGGGACATGATCGACGTGGGCGACCTGCCTCCGGAGATCGTGGAGCGTTCGGGCCGCCGTCCGGCCACCACCGTGCCGGTCGGGACCGGAGCCATCGCGACTCCTCCCGCGCTGCCTGCGGGCGACGAGGCCGAAGACGAGATCGTCAGCTCGGGCGACGGCCTCGACGCCGCGCGCGTGCGGAGCGCGCTCGAGCAGGCGCGGTGGCGCCGGGGAAGGGCGGCTCAGATCCTGGGTGTCTCTCCGAGGACCCTCTACCGTTGGATGAAGCGTCTCGGCCTCTGAGCAACGCGGGCAGGGCCGACTTCCGGAACACCGGGAACCCCAAGGCGGCCTCGAGGGCCTCGTCCCGGCCGAGCCGGACGCCCAGGCTCAAGAGCAGCCTGGGGACGCGCCGGGCGAGCTCCCGAGCCAGCTCGGCGCCGCCGCCTCGAACGAACAGGTCGACGATCGCGAGGTCGTAGGGCCGCCGCCGGACCTCGTCCAGGGCCTGCCGCGACGTGCGCACGACGCGGACCTGGTCGCCCTGTCGGCGCAGCACGCTCGCCATCGTGCGGCCGTACGTCGTGTCGGGATCGACCAGGAGGACCGTCCGGGCGTGGGGCATCGGCACCTCTCCAAGCAAGGCGCGTACCGTCCCTTCTCCACCATCCTTCAACGACTTGCGGGCGGCCGAGTCGCCGCCTTGTCAGGGAATCGGACGCGCGCGCCGGGTGCCGGACCCGTTCCGCTTTCCATGGCGCTGAGCTAGACTGCTTCCGGATGTCCTTCGGTAGAGCCGCCGCGATGGCCCCCAAGCTTCGCAACCACTCGCTCAAGACGAAGCTGCTCCTGATCATGCTGTCGCTGCTGCTGCTGTCCATCTCGAGCCTGTTCTTCCTCCACCTGTACGGAGTGCGCCAGCTCCTGTCGCAGGTCCGGGACTACACCGACCAGCTCTCGACTGCGCTCGAGATCGCCCAGGAACAGCCCGGCGTGGGGGACCGCCAGGAGGTGGTCAACGCGTACGCCGACAAGCTGAGGCAGCTCGGCGTCAAGGACGTCAACGTCTCGATCGCCGACGCATCCGACGAGGTCCGGGCCTCCACGGACCCCAGCAACGTGGGCAAGCGCGTCGTCCGGCGGAAGAAGGGACCCAGGGATTTCGTGATCCGGGGCGTTCTCGGCGATGAGACGCGGCCGCCGGGGACCCAGAAGGTCTCGGACTTCTCCATTCCGATCCTGATCGGCGACCAGCGCGTCGGGGTCGTGATCATCACCCGCTATCTCGAGGAGTTCGAGGCCCTCTCGCAGGAGGCCTTCCTGAGCCGGCTGGGAGCGACCCTCGGCGTCTTCGCCTTCGGGATCCTGCTCTCGCTGTTCCTCTCCTGGTCCTTGAGCCGCCCCCTCCAGGAGCTGACCCAGGCCGCCAGGCACGTGGCCGCCGGGGACCTCTCGGTCCAGGTGCCGGCCGGGGGGGACGACGAGATCGGAAGCCTGTCCCGGAGCTTCAACGAGATGGTGGAGCGGCTGCGCGAGAACCGCGCCCTCGAGGAGCGGCTCCACTTCGCCGAGCGCTCGACCGCGATGGGCCGCCTCGCGGCCACCGTGGCCCACGAGATCCGGAACCCCCTCAACTTCATCAACCTCTCCATCGAGCACGTGCGGGAGCGCCTGGGGCCGGAAGAACCCGCCCGGCAGGAGGAATTCCAGCGCATCCTCAGCAACATGAAGGTGGAGATCAACCGGCTCAACCGTCTGGTCGGCGACTTCCTGTCATTCGGAAAGCCCATGCGGCTCGAGCCTCGGCCGTGTTCGGTGGCGGACGTGCTCAAGGAGGTCGCTTCGCTCGTGGACCACAAGGCCAAGGACCAGGGGATCGCCCTGGTGGTGGAGAACGAGGACGGGCTGCCGCAGATCGTGGCCGATCCGGAGCTCCTGAAGACGTGCTTCCTGAACCTCATGATCAACGCCGTCGACGCAATGCCCGCCGGCGGCCTGCTGGCGGTCTCGGTGGGGAGGGCGCCCGGAGGTAACGCGCTCCTGGTAACGGTCGCGGACACCGGCGATGGGATGTCCTCCGAGGCCATCGAGAGCGCGTTCGAGCCCTACTACTCGACCAAGGACACCGGCCTCGGGCTGGGCCTCGCGCTCACCCGGAAGATCGTGGGCGACCACGGCGGCAGCATCACCCTCGACAGCTCCCCCGGGCGGGGCACCACCGCCCGCATCCTGCTGCCGGTGGCTTCCGAGGCCACGGGGGCACGTCAGGAAGCGGTGGCGCCGTGATCGGCCGGCGGTCAGGTAGGCGGCGCAGGCCCCCCCCTGCTCAACGACGATGACCACTAGAGGCCGAGTCCTGATCGTCGACGACGAGCGCCGCCAGCGCGACATCCTGCAGATGATCCTGGAGGCGGAGGGCTACGAGAGCCAGAGCGCCGGCAGCGGTCGTCAGGCCCGCGAGATCGCCCGGCGCGAGCCGATGGACGTCGTCCTCACCGACCTGAAGATGCCGGACCTCAACGGCATCGAGCTGCTGACGGAGCTGCTCAAGGCACAGCCGGGCCTTTGCGTCATCCTCATGACCGCCCACGGCAGCATCGACACCGCGGTGGAGGCGATGCGCCGCGGGGCCTTCGACTACCTGACCAAGCCGCTGGAGAAGGACGAGCTGCTGATCATCCTGCGGCGCGCCATGGAACGCAGCCACCTGGTCCGCGAGAACCGCATGCTCCACGAGCAGCTCCGGGACCGCTTCCGGCTGGACAACATCGTGGGCGCCCACGGCTCGATGCAGGACGTCTTCCGCTTCGTGCACAAGGTCGCCGCATCCAGCTCCACCGTGCTCGTGTACGGCGAGAGCGGCACGGGCAAGGAGCTGGTGGCACGGGCCCTGCACTACGCGAGCGAACGGCGCCAGCAGCCCTTCTACGCGGTGAACGTGGCCGCGCTCCCCGAGAGCATCCTCGAGGCCGAGCTGTTCGGCCACGAGAAGGGTGCCTTCACGGGGGCGGAGGCCCGCAAGGTGGGGCTGTTCGAGCAGGCCTCCGGCTCGACCCTGTTCCTCGACGAGGTCGGCGACCTCAAGCGCGACCTCCAGGTGAAGCTGCTCCGCACGCTCCAGGAGCGGGAGATCATGCGGGTCGGGGGGACGGAGCGGGTGAGGGTGGACGTGCGGATCGTGGCCGCCACGAACCAGGACCTGGAGCGCGCCGTGCGCGAGGGCCGCTTCCGAGAGGACCTCTACTACCGGCTCAACGTCATCCCCATCGTCCTCCCCCCGCTGCGCGAGCGCCGGACGGACATCCCCCTCCTGGTGGAGCACTTCATCCGGAAGTACCAGGGCGACCGGCCCCGGAGGATGGACGAGCAGGCCCTCAAGAGCCTGATGGCCTACGACTGGCCGGGGAACGTACGAGAGCTGGAGTCGGTGATCGAGCGGGCGCTGCTGCTCGGGGAAGGGAGCACCATCGTGGCCGCGGACCTGCCCGCCCCGGTGCGGGCGGGGGTCAGCACCGTGCGTGGACTCACGGACATCGAGATCCCCGAATCCGGTATCGATCTGGAGGCGCTCGAGCAGTCCCTCATCCTCAAAGCCCTGAGGAAGGCCGAGGGGAACGTCACCCGGGCGGCACGGCTGCTCGGGCTGACGCGCCGCACGCTGCAGTACCGGCTGGAGAAGCTCGGGACTGCACCGGATGGGGCGCCTCCCGCACCAAAAGGTGCGGAGACGGCCTGAACCGCTCGGGCGCAATTTTACAAGCCACACCACCGCAGGAGCTTCCGGACAAGGGCGGCGTGGCACCGCGCTTGCCACCTAGTGCCTTCCGGAACGGTTCGTTTCGCGTCTTTCGGATCGTCATACAAGGAGATCGACAAACATGAAGAAGTTCGCTCTGCTGGTCAGCTTCGTATTCGCGGCGGGCCTGGCGTTCGCGCAGGATGCCCCGAGCACCGAGACCAAGGCCCCCGCCGCCGCCAAGACGGACAAGGCCGACAAGGCCGACAAGGCCGGGAAGATGAGCCACGACGTGGAGGCGGAGATCGTTGCGGTGGACGCCACTGCGAAGACGATCACCATCAAGGCCGAGCCGGCCAACAAGACCGTGCCCGTCGAGGGCAAGGCGACGGCGCAGCTCACGAACGTGAAGCCGGGCGACAAGGTGCTTTTGTCCTGCCGCGACGACGACAAGGGCGAGCACCAGGCAGTGGTCGCGATCAAGCCGGCCTCGGCGGCGACCGCGCCGAAGAACTGACGGTTCCCTCTCCGTAGAGTCGTACCGGGGCGCACGGGTCAGGTCGGGCCCGGCGCCCCACCCTTTTCTCGGGCTCAGCGGAACAGCAGCCGGGAGAGAAGCAAAGGCGCGTCGAGGGGCTTGCCCTTCGAGACCCGCTCGGCGTCGTGGAGGGCGTAGCGCCAGAGGCCGTCGCCGGCGTAGTGCCTGAGCTTCAGGAACCGGACGCCCTTGCCGTCGAGGTCCAGCTCCAGCTCGCTGGCGGCCTCGTCGCGCTCCAGGAAGCCGTCGACGCGCTCCGGGTTCTCGACTAGGGCGCCGCGGAGCCTCTCGCGCCAGATCAGGTGCCGGAGATGCTCTATCAGATAGAGCACACTCTGCTCGTCCAGGCCTCCTCCCGCCCGGGCCGCCTGTTCGGCTTCGTCGAGATCGCTCTTTGTGATCACCGCTCCATCCCGCGCCAGCTGTGCCGGCCGCCCCCTCGGACGCGCATTCGCCGGTCCATCTTACGACAGCGCCGCCAGCGCGGCAGGGACCGCGGACGCCGGCGCCGGCGCGTTCGATGTCCGGTTGCGCGGGTTCGGACTAGAATTCCCACGATGGAGCAGAAGGGCCTGGACTTCGGCGGCGGCGCGCAGCCCGGGACGACCGCGGGGCCGCCGCCTCGGCGGACGCTCACCGTGAGCCAGCTGACCGAGCGCATCCAGGGGTTGCTCGAGGTCGACCTCTTCGACGTGTGGGTGGAGGGGGAAGTCTCCAACCTCAAGGCGGCGGGATCGGGTCACTGGTACTTCTCCCTGAAGGACGACGGCGCGCAGGTCCGCGCGGTCGTGTGGAAGACCGCGCAGCGGCTGATCCGTTTCCGGCCCAGGGACGGGATGAAGGTCGTCGCTCGCGGTTCGGTGCGAGTCTATCCTCCCCGGGGGGAGTACCAGCTTGCAGTCGAGGTGCTGGAGCCGCTCGGGAAGGGGTCGCTGCAACAGGCCTTCGAGGAGCTCAAGGAGCGCCTCCAGAAAGAGGGCCTCTTCGACCCCGCCCGCAAGCGGCCGCTCCCGCTGCTGCCCCGGCGGGTCGGGATCGTGACTTCCCCCACCGGAGCGGTGATCCAGGACTTCGTGCGTGTGCTGACCGGCCGCTACGCGAACATCGAGGTCGTCCTCTATCCTGCCCGGGTCCAGGGGCCGGAGGCGGCGGGCGAGATCGTGCGCGGCCTGAGGTCCCTCAACCGGATCCGCAGCCTGGACGTAGTCGTGCTGGCCCGGGGCGGAGGGAGCCTCGAGGACCTGTGGCCGTTCAACGACGAGGGCGTCGCCCGGGCCATCGCGGCTTCCCGGATCCCCACCATCTCGGCGGTCGGCCATGAGACGGACTTCACGATCGCGGACTTCGTCGCCGACGTTCGCGCCCCGACGCCGTCGGCGGCGGCGGAGCGGGTGGTCCAGGCCAAGGACGAGATCGCCGCGCGCATCGACGGCCTGGCCCGCCGGCTGGTCTCAGCCACGGACCTGCGTATGACCCGGGTCCGCGGACGGCTGGCCGGCCTCACCTCCCACCGGGTGTTCGAGGCGGAGCGTGGACGGATCCGGGGACAGGGCCAGCAGGTCGAGGCACTGTCCCGGCGCGCGGCCAGAGGCCTGCTCGGGCAGATGGAGCGCTCCCAGTTCCGGCTGCGCCGCTGCGTGGAGCGCCTGGAGGGCTTCCGCTGGGACCGGCAGGTGGACCAGCGGCGGCAAGCGGTGCGCCGTCAGCTCGAGCGACTCGACGGGCTCGCCACCAACGCCCTCGCCGGGCGGCGCGGCGCCCTGGGCGGCCTGGCCGGGAAGCTCGCCAGCCTGTCCCCGCTGTCCGTCCTGTCCCGGGGCTACGCGCTGGTCTGGGACGGCGGCGGGCGGCTCGTGCGGGAGCCCGGGGAGGTCGAGGTCGGCGACCCCGTGCGCATCCGCGTGCGGGGAGGCGACCTCGGCGCCACGATCACCGGGCGGGAGGGCTCGTGACCGAGGAGGCTCCGAGCTTCGAGACTGCCCTGAAGAAGCTGGACGAGATCGTCCAGCGTCTCGAGAAGGGAGAGTTGCCCCTCGAGGAGTCCCTCAAGCTCTACGAGGAGGGCATCCGGCTCTCGCGCCTGTGCCATGCCAAGCTGGACGAGGCCCAGGGGCGCATCGAGATGCTGATCAAGGACGCCCGCGGAGACCTGGCCCTCGACGAGGAGGGAAAGCCCAAGCGCGTGCCCTTCCGGCAGTCGTGAAGAGCCCGCACCGCGGCAGCGTCAGCGGTCCCGAGACGGCACTGAGGGATTCGTGGGACGGCCGGCGGCGCCTCGTGGAGGACGCACTCCGCGGCGCCCTTCCCGGCGAGGATGCCTGGCCGTCGACCATCCACCGTGCGGTCCGCTACAGCCTGTTCGCCGGAGGCAAGCGGCTACGCCCCCTCCTCGTCCTGGCCGCCGGCGACGCGGCGGGAGGCCACCTGGACGAGACCCTGCCCCTCGCGTGCGCGGTCGAGATGGTCCACACCTACAGCCTCATCCACGACGACCTGCCGTGCATGGACGACGACGACCTCCGCCGCGGAAAGCCCACCTGCCACAAGGTGTTCGGCGAGGCCATCGCCGTCCTGGCCGGAGACGCCCTCCTCACCCGGGCCTTCCACCTGATGTCCGAGGTGCCCGAGGAGTGGGATGGCGATCGCCTCCGGCGGCGGCTGACCGCGACCGCCATCCTGGGGGAGGCTTGCGGCACCTCCGGTCTCATCGGGGGCCAGGTGGCGGACCTCGAGTCGGAAGGCAGGCCGATCGGCGCTGCCGATCTCGAGCGGCTGCACCGCGCCAAGACGGGTGCGCTCCTGTCGGCTTGCGTGCGTGGCGGCGCCGTCCTGGGAGGAGGCCAGCCACTGGAGCTGTCGTGCCTCGCGCGCTATGCTTCGGCGGTCGGCCTCGCGTTCCAGGTAGTGGACGACGTGCTCGACGCCACCGAGGAGGCACATCAGCTCGGGAAGACCGCCGGCAAGGACGACGCGGCGCGGAAGGCCACGTACGTCCGGGTCCACGGCCTCGAGCGGGCGCGGGGGATCGCCGCCGGCCTCCTGGAGGAGGCGCGGAAGGCTCTTCGGCCCCTGGGCGATCGCGCCCGCGATCTGGAGGGCCTGGCCCGGCTCATCGTGGAGCGGCGGGCGTGACCGGGCGCGAGCCGGAACCGCGGAGGCCGGCTCCGTGGGCCTGACCCCCATGCCCCCCCGCACGCGGCTCGACGTCTTCATGGTGGACCACGGCCTCGCCGAATCCCGGGAGAAGGCCCAGGCCCTGGTCATGGCCGGACGGGTCACGGTGGACGGACTCGCGGCGACCAAGCCGGGCGATGCGGTGCGGCCGGAGGCGGTTGTCGAGGTGGCGCCCGGGCCCGACCACGTCGGCCGGGGCGCGGTGAAGCTCGAGGGTGCCCTCGACGTCCTCGGGCTGACGGCGGCGGGCCGCATCGCCGTGGACGTGGGTGCCTCCACGGGGGGGTTCACCGAGACCCTGCTGTCCCGCGGAGCCACGCGCGTGTACGCGGTGGACGTCGGCTACGGGCAGCTCCACGAGCGGCTCCGGGCCGATCCCCGGGTCGTGGTGGTGGACCGCGTCAACGCCCGCGACCTGTCCGCCGCCGAAGTGCCGGAGCCGTGCGGCTTCGCGACCGTGGACGTCTCGTTCATCTCCGTACTCAAGATCCTGCCGGCCCTCCGAAACGTCCTCGCCACCGGCGCGGACACGGTGGTGCTGGTGAAGCCACAGTTCGAGGTGGGGCGCTTCCGCGTGGGTCGGGGTGGGGTTGTGAGGGATCCGGCGCTGCACCAACAGGCCGTTCACGACGTGGCGTGGGCCGCCCAGAACGAGTCCGGCTACGTCTTGTGCGGCGCCTGCCCCTCGCCCATCACCGGGGCCGAGGGCAACCGCGAGTTCTTCCTCCATTTCCGCCGCGGGGGTGAGCGGCTGCGACCGGACGCCTTCGAGGCCCTGATCGCACGCACGGTCGAGGGATGAAGACGGTAGGGGTCCTCGCCCGTCCGGGCCTGGCGGAGGCCGGGCCCGTCCTGCGTGAGCTGACCGACTGGCTACTGCTCCGCGGCCTTGAAGCCTGCCTGGACGAGGGCACCTCCGACCTGGTGGACGGCGGGTCCGGCCCCGGGATCAAGGGTCTCTCTTCCCGCGAGGTCGCGGCGCGCTCCGACGCCCTGGTCGTGCTCGGCGGGGACGGCACGCTGCTGGCCGCGAGCCACCTCGTCGACCGGCCCGTCCCGGTCCTCGGCGTGAACTTCGGCAGCCTCGGGTTCCTCACCGAGGTCGCCTTGAGCGAGCTCTTCCCGGCATTGGAGAGCGTCCTGGACGGAACGTACCGCTACGAGGAGCGCCGGATGCTCCGCGCCTCCGTCGACCGGGGAGGCGAGCCCGTCCTGGTCGGCGACGCTCTGAACGACGTCGTCATTACCAAGGCCGCGCACGCCCGGATCATCGAGCTCGACGTGAGCATCGACGGCCTCTTCGTGTCGGCCTTCCGCGCCGACGGCCTGATCGTCTCCTCCCCGACCGGGTCCACCGCCTACAACCTGGCGGCGGGCGGCCCGATCCTGCATCCCGCGCTGCCGGCGGTGGTCCTGACCCCGATCTGCCCCCACATGCTCACGAACAGGCCCTTCGTGGTCGGCGACGGCGCCACGGTGGAGATCAGCCTGCGTTGGGGACGCGACGTCGAGGTCCACATCACGCTGGACGGACAGCCCGGGTTCGCTCTCGCGCCGGGCGACCGCGTGGCCGTCACCCGCAGCCCGCGGGCGCTCCGGCTGGTGCGCGCCCCCGGCCGCGACTACTACGAGGTCCTGCGGACCAAGCTGAAGTGGGGTGAGGCGAGCGTCCGCCGGTCCTGAGGCGCCTCCTCCGCGCCGCGGGATCACCCCCCTGGACGCCGGCCTGGCGCTGGGCCTGCTGGCCTGCCTGGCGTGGTGGCCCGCGCGCGCGATGCTGGTCCCGACTGCGGGCGGCCCGTGGCGCGGCGTCGCGGACCCGCCGTCCGCCGCATGGCTGGCCATCTCGGGGTGTGCCGCCGTCGTGCTCGCGGCGGCGCTGGCCCGCGCACCTGTGCCGGTGCGGCGACCGCTGCTCTTCCTGGGCCTGGCGGCGGCGCCCCTCTGGGTCGTGGCCACCGGGCGGATCCCTGTCCTCCTGGTGTTCCAGGGTCCGGCCCTGGTGGTGCTCGCAGCGGCCGTCCTCTGCGTCGCGATCGCGCGGGCGCACCGCGCCCGCCCTTTCCTGCCCGCGGTCTCGGGCCGGGCCGCCTTCGCCTCCGCCTTCGCCTTCTACGTCTTGCTGGGACTGCGGATCCCCGGGCCCGCGGGCCCGCAGGGCGACGAGCCCCACTACCTCGCGATGGCCCACAGCCTGCTGTCGGACGGCGACCTCGACCTGGCCGACGAGATCGCGCACCGAGAGTACGCCCCCTTCTTCGCGGGGACGTTGAGGCCGCACACGTCGCCCGCGAGCCCCCCGGGCAGGTTGTACCCGCTCCACACTCCGGGCCTCCCGCTTCTCCTCCTCCCGGCCTACGCCTTCTTCGGCCTGCCGGGCACGCGCCTGCTGGTTGCCGCCGTCGCCGCGCTGGCGGGTGCGGTCGTGCTGCGCCTCCTGAAGGAGACCCTCCGTGACGACGGCGCCGCCACGGCCGGCTGGAGCCTGTTCGCGTTCACTCCCCCCATGGCGTTCTACGCCGTCGCCTTCTATCCCGAGACGCCCGCCGCCCTCGCGACGGCCGTGCTGATGAGCACGTCCCGGCGCGACCCCGGAGCCCGCTCCCTGGCGGGCGCAGCGCTCGCCGCCGCGGTTCTCCCCTGGCTCCATCCGAAGCTGCTCCCGCTGGCCACCGCTGGGCTCGCTCTCACGCTGCTGAGGAGGGTCACATGGGGACGGCGGCTGGCCGCCGTGTCGGCGTTCGGGGCCTCCCTCGGCCTGCTCCTGTGGTTCATGGCGGCCCACTACGGGCGGCCGAGCCTCGGCGCCGCGTACGGGCCCGGGCTGTCCGACGACGTCTCGGTCTCTCGCCTCCCATGGGGCCTGGCCGCGTTGTTCCTCGACCGCCAGTTCGGGCTCCTCGCGGTCTCCCCCGCCTGGCTCCTGGCGTTGCCCGGGGCGGCGCTCCTGGCGCGCCGGCGGCCGGGGGACACCCTGCGCGGGGGGCTCCTGGCCACGGCAGTCCTGGGCGTAGGCGCCTCCTTCAGCATGTGGTGGGGTGGTTCGTGCCCTCCCGCGCGCTTCGTCGTGCCGGCACTCCCGTTCCTGGCCCTTGCCGCCGCCCCGGCCCTGCGCGCCCGGCCCGACGCGGGCGCTGCGCTGTGGGGGGCCGGCATCGCGATCGTGGCCCTCGCCGCGGACGCCCCTCGGGCAACGCACAACCGCGCCGACGGAGAGAGCGCGCTGCTCCGGTTCCTCGTCCCCTCGCTCGACCTCGACGGTGGGCTTCCCTCGTTCGTGTCCGAACCGGCCCTCCCGCCCGTCCTGCTCGCGTCGTCGCTGCTCGCCGCGGCGGCGCTGGCGTGGCGCTTCGGCGGCAGGGGCCTCCTGGCCGGCACGGTCGGGTACGCCGTCGTGGCCGGAGCGATGAGGGACCAGCCGCTCGTGGACCGGCGGCTCGCCACCGCGGAGCTTCTCGCCACCTGGGACCCCGCGATCGTTCGCAGCCCCATCGGGCTCCCCGACCTGTCGCGCACGTCGCTGGACCTCGCCCTCCCCGGCGCCCCCTGGACGCTCGGAGCCGGCGACCGTCGAATCTCCCGCCGGATCGACCTGCCACCCGGACGATACCGCGTCGACGTCTCGGCGGCGGTGCTGGAGTCGCCGCCCGGCGCTCACGTGGTGCGCCTCGACGCCGCCGCGGGTGAGCTGGTGCTCGCCGGCGGATACCTCCGAGAGGGGGCGCCGGCGCCGTCGTTCGACCTGCCGCTCCCCCTCGGCGCGCGGCGTCTGGCCCTGACCGCATCGGGCGCCCAGGGCCAGGCGATCGTGGAGGGCGCGGCGGTCGTTCCCCTCGCGGTGGTACCCCGGCCGCTCCGCGCCCACCTCCCCTGGCCGCGGGTGCCGGAGCCGGACCGCTATCGGGTGGACCGCGGCGGGATTCGCGTCACGGTGCTGGACCGGACCGTCCCCGCCCAGGAGGGATTCCAGATCGGCGGGACCGAGGGCGCCTTCCTGGTGGAGGCCCGGCCCGGCCGACCCGTCCGCATCCACCTGAGCCGGCCGAGCCCCCATCCACGCGATCGGCTCACGTGGCAGGACCGGGAGATCCGGCTGGGAACGAAGGCGGACGTGCTGCTGATCCTCGAGGCGGAGCCCCGCCTGCTCCTGGGACCCTGCGCCCTGGTGCCGGTTCGGCTGCGCTCGTTGGACGCATGGATCGCCTTCTCCGCGGATCCCTAGGGAACGCGGAGGACGTCCTCCGGTTCGCCGGGAGGCACGAGGGCGACCCACTCGAGGTGCGCTTCACCACCCCCTCGGCCGACCGTGACCGTGAGGTCCGGCCCTCCCGAGCGGGCGTAGAGATAGGGGTGGCGGACCCGGAACGAGCCGCCCATCGGGTACGAGGTCCACCGAGGCGCCTCGCCCCAGAACGAACGCTCGCCCACGTAGAGCGTCCCCCGCCCCCGGCCGGAGACGCGCAGCTCGAGCCGTCGCTGGCGGGCGCCGGGACGGACGCGCAGGGACAGGCCGTCCCACCGGCCCCTCAGGTGCAGGCGGCCTCCGCTCACGCGGGCACCGCGGCGGAGATGGACGTCGCCCAGGTTCACTTCCGCGCCGTCCACCGCCAGGTCGTCTTCGCGGAAGGTGATCCTCGACCCGGACGGCCCGAGGACCACCACCCGATGCTCCCGCACGAACGCCCGCCCGTCGCGGATCCCCGGAACGGCGAGGATGAGCACCCGCTCGCGCAAGTGGAAGAGGATGGGGCTCCGGACCGGATCCCACAGAGCCGCTCGCGCCGTCTCGGGGGGACGCTGGTGCAGCCTCTCCCACCGGTAGTCGTACGCGAAGGCCCCGAGCGCCTGCACGCCGATGGAGATGGCGGCGAGGGCCCCCCCCAGGCGCGGCAGGGAGGACATGCCTTCCGGCAGGAACAGGAAGAGCAGCGGGAGCGCGCCGGTCATCAGCCGCGGCCCCCAGCTCTCCCCGCCGTGCCACTCGAGCCACCGCCCCATGAGGATCCAGTGGGCCAGCACCGCCACGCCCAGGGACCCCGCCAGCCACCGCTCGCCGCCCCGGAAGGCGCGAACCAGCCCGGCGGCGGCGACGGCCGCGATCGGCGTGAATATCAGGAGCCCCTTGCCGGGAGAGAGGAGGAGGCCCGCGTGCCCGCTGCCCCAGGGCTCGGAGAACCGGCCCAGGGTCTCGGAGAAGCCGTGGCGCAGCGGCGACCCGAAGTACGCCCAGTGGTAGAGCATCGTCAGCAGCGGTCCCGGCAAGGCCCACAGCAGTAGCGCGGGGATCCGCCGGGGCCAGCGGACCGCGACGGAGGCGGCGAGGACCGCGGCCAGAATCACGTCGGCGTGGCGTGCGGCCACCGCCAGGCCCAGGGGCAGTCCCGCGCGGGCGGCCCACTCCGGCTCCTGCTCCGCGCGCACGATCCAGAGCACGGCGACGGCCAGGAACAGCGCCGCGGCCGGATGCTGCCAGAGGGCCTGGCTCGTCGACCAGACTGTCGTGCCGAGGGCGAAGAGGACCGCGGTCCAGCGCGCGTCGGACTCGCGACGCCTGCGAGCCACGGCGCGGAACAGCACCACCGCCGCGCCAGCAGCCAGGATCGCGGCCGCCAGCTTCCCCGCCAGCGCGCTCCCCGTCTCGTCCAGGGTGAAGGCCTGCCCCGCCACCGCGAACACCGGCGCGGCCAGGATCGCGGAGAGGACCGGATAGATCGAGAGCCGGCGCCCGCTTTCCGTCCTGGAAAAAGGCGGCTCCACCTCGGGGTACTCGTCCAGGTCGAGGTCGCCCTCCTGGACGAGGCTGGCCGCCACGCGCTCGGTCGGCCGCGTGTCTCCCGCGCCGATCGGACGGCCGTTCGAGACCAGGGCCAGGAACAGCACGGTGCCCAGCGTGAGCGTCGCCGCCGTGGAAGGGCCGAAGTGACGCACCGGGGCTTCCCACTCCGGTGCGGCCTCGGGAGTCCTCACCCCCACGAGATCACTCCGTCGCTAGCACCACATCCCGCAGATGCGCCGACGAACGGCTGCCACCGAGACACAGGGTACACAGAGACTCCCGCATTCGTTTCTCCGGGTGTCCTCCGTGACCTCTGCAGCTCTGGGACGACGCCGCGGTGCGCCACGGGACTCACGGGACGGCCTGCCAAGCCAGGCCTCAACGGCCCGGACCCGCCGCCCCTCGCCCGCGCCGGCGCTGGTACTGGTCCACGGCCCGCTCGTGCTCCGCGAGGGTCCGGCTGAAGTGATGGGTGCCGTCGTTGCGGCTGACGAAGTAGAGGTCGTCCCCGGGCACGGGTCGGAGGACGGCCTGGATCGACTCGCGGCCGGCTGAGGCGATCGGCCCCGGCGGCAGTCCGGGGTAGCGGTACGTGTTGTACGGCGAGTCGATGGCGAGGTCCGCCTTGCGGATGTTGCCGTCGTACCGGCCCGCCTGGCGGAGGGCGAAGATCACGGTGGGGTCGGTCTGGAGCAGCATCCCCTTCCCCAGCCGGTTCAGGAACACCGCGGCGATCCGGGGGCGCTCATGGCCTTGCGCCGTCTCCAGCTCCACCAGCGACGCCAGGGTGACCAGCTGCCGCACGGTGAGGCCGCGTTCGGCCAGGCCGGGCAGTTCGGGAGTGATCACGCCGCGAAAACGCTGGACCATGCGGGAAACGAGGTCGGCGGCGGCGCCGGGCTGGCCGGAGACGTCGTAGGTGTCCGGGAACAGGTAACCCTCCAGGTCCGTGGCCTGGGGATCGAGGTCCCTGACGAGGCTCACGCCCCGGGCGGCGGCGGCGAAGGCCTCGGGCGCGATCCCCTGCCCGGCGGCGAGCCGGGCCATCTCGGCGATCGTCTTGCCCTCGGGGAACGTCACGTCACGGCGCACCACCTCCCCGCGCGAGAGCACGCCCACGATGTCCTCGAGCGACAGCGGGCCGTCCAGCGAGTACTCGCCGGCGCGGATCTTCCCGCTCACGCCGCGCCCGAGGATCAAGGCGCGGAAGAGGGCGGGATGCCGGACCAGTCCCAGCTCGTGGAGCTGCCGGCCGACGGACTCGGCGCTGGCGCCCGGGGCCACCACCAGGAGCTGGGACGGCGCCCCGAACGGACGGACCGGCCGCCGCGTCTCCCAGTACCAGGCCAGGTAGACGGAGGCGAGCAGGGCGCCGAGTAGGAGGAGGCGGCGCATCAGCGCGTGATCAGGCCGTCGACTTTCGGGTCTCGGCCTCGGAGAGCTTGCGGTAGTCGAGGTAGTTCTGCAGGATCAAGATCGCCGCCACCTTGTCGACCACCGCCTTGCGCTCGCGGCGGGAGGCGCCCCCCTCGACGAGAGCGCGCTCGGCGACCACGGAGGTGAAGCGCTCGTCCCACGGCACCACCGGCACCCGTACCGACGGACGCAGGTCGTCCATGAAGTCCAGTACCTTCCGCGCCTGCGGTCCCACCGTGCCGTCCAGGGCTCGGGGCAAGCCCACCACGACCTCGCCCACGCCATGCTTGCGGGCCAGGTCCGACACCGCACGCAGGTCCTTCCGGGGCCCGACCCGCCTCAGCGTGTCCAGACCCGAGGCGAGCGTCCCCGTCTCGTCGGAGAGCGCCACTCCTATGGTGCGATCGCCAACGTCCAGGCCGAGATAGCGCATGAAAGAGGGAGTATAGCGCCGGGCGGATCTCCCGTCAGGTGCCGTATCGCTGGTTCCGCGCGGGATGCGGGGCCGGCGACTAGGACGCACGGACCGGCGGCACCGGGCCTCGCGAGCCTTGACTCCCCGTTTGGGCTCTGAGATCCTCTGCCGCCACCTCCACGCGAGTCGAACCATGCCCCAGGCAGCCAAATACCGGATCCTCCACGAGCTGGGCGCCGGGGGCATGGGCACGATCCACAAGGGGGTCCTCGTCGGCGAGGCCGGGTTCCAGCGGCCCATCGTCATCAAGCAGCTCCGGAACGCCGGGGAGCCAGCTCACCTGCGGCTCTTCGTGGAAGAGGCCCGGCGCTACGCCGTGCTGGACCACGAGAACATCGGGCGCATCTTCGACTTCGACCGCGTGGGCCAGGAGCTCTGCATCATCCTCGAGTACATCGACGGGTGGAGCCTCGTCGAATACGTCGACCGTCACCGCGAGCTGCGTCGCTTCCCCGAGGTGGATCTTTCGGTGTTCATCGTCAGCCGGGTCTGCCGCGCTCTCCAGTACGTGTACGAGAAGGCCGCGATCGTGCACCGGGACATCAGCCCGAGCAACATCATGATGACGCGCGAGGGGACGGTGAAGCTCATCGACTTCGGGATCGCCACCCGCAGCGGCACCCAGGACAGCAGCCTCACCGGCAAGCCCGCCTACATGGCACCCGAGATGGTCATCGACATGCGCGCCGACAACCGGAGCGACCTCTTCAGCCTGGGCGCGGTGTTTTTCGAGATGCTCACCTGCGAGCGGCTGTTCCCCGGGAAGAGCACCACCGAGATCCTGCAGCAGGTGATCGCGGGACACACCCCGTCTCCCCGCAAGCTCAACCCCGAGATCCCCGAGGGCGTCCTGGACCTCCTGAAGCGGGCGCTGCAGCGCGACCCCGAGCGCCGCTTCGCCTCCGCCGGGGAGATGGGCCAGGCCTGCGAGCACCACCTCTACGACAAGGGTTACGGGCCCACGAACCTGACCCTGAAGCACTACGTGAACGAGTTGTTCCCCGGCGCCTCCCCCGCCGGAGCCGGCTCCGCGGACGACGAGCTGATCGATCCGACCCTGGTCCCGCTCGATACCGGCGCCACGCCCGCCCCGCTGGGCCCGGACGACAGGACGCCGGTGGCGCCCCTCCGCTCGTCCCGTACCCGCCGGCGGTAGGCGGCCTACCGGCACTTCCGGACGGTCGGCTAGAATCTCTCTTCGCGCCGTATCGCGAGCCGCGAGGTGCATCGAATGAACCTGACCCGTCCGCGCCTTCTCCCCCTGGCCCTCCTGGCCGGGGTCATGGCCTGGACGAGCCTATCCTGCTCGTCCTCAACGGCCGGAAAGCCCCTGCGCCGCACCCGGGAGAGGGTGTTCGTGATCGGCTTCGACGGCATGGACCCGACCCTGGTCCGGAAGTACATGGACGAGGGAAAGCTGCCTAACCTGAAGAAGCTCTCCGAGCAGGGGGCCTTCGCCAAGCTGGAGACCACGCAGCCCTCGGAGTCTCCCACCGCCTGGTCGAGCTTCGCCACGGGAGTGAACCCGGGCAAGCACAACATCTACGACTTCCTCGTCCGCGATTTCCAGACCTACATGCCCGATCTGGCCATGACGCGGCGCGAGCCGCCGGAGTTCCTCTGGGGGACGTTTCCTACCAAGCGGCCGAAACTGATCTCGACCCGGGGCGGGACCTCGTTCTGGGTCCACGCCGGCCTGGACGGCGTGCGCTCGGTCGTCCTCACCGTGCCGGTGACCTTCCCGCCCGAGGAAGTGGCCCACGGCGAGCTGCTCTCCGGGCTGCCGCTCTCCGACATCCGGGGGACCATCGGCACCTTCAGCTACTGGGCCACCGACCTCTCGTCCTTCGAGGAGGGGAACACCGAGTTCGGAGGGATCCTGAAGCGCCTGCTCTTCGACGCGGGCGAGGCGCAGACGTTCCTGAAGGGCCCGGAGAACCCCATCCTGCGACGGGAGGAGGCCGCCCTGAAGGAGAAGAAGGCGGCCGGGAAGCTCTCTGACACCGATAGCGTGCGTGTGGAGGAGCTGGCCGGCGCGGGCAAGGACATCAACGCCCCGATGACGGTGCGGTGGAAGGAGGGATCGGGTCGGGCCGAGATCGAGCTGCAGGGGACGCGCTTGAGCCTGGAGGCGGGAGAATGGAGCCCCTGGATCCCCCTCGTGTTCAAGGCCAACTTCCTCGTGCGCATCAAGGGCATGGTCCAGCTTCACGTGGTCCGTGCCGACAGCGAGCTGCAGATCTACGCCTCGCCGGTGAACTTCGACCCCCGGGACCCGCCCCTCCCGATCTCCAAGCCCGACGGGATGTCCGCGCGCCTGGCCGCGCAGATCGGGCTCTTCCGCACCCTGGGGTGGGCCGAGGCGACGTGGCCGCTCAACGTGGGGCGCATCGACGAGGCCACGTTCCTCTACGACTGCGAGCGCGCCTTCGACGACCGCGAGAAGATCATCTTCAACAGCCTGGAGCGGGAAGACTGGGACCTGTTCGTGGCCGCGATCGAGACCACCGACCGGATCTCGCACATGATGTGGCGCCTGATCGACCCACGGCATCCCATGTACGACGCGGACCTCGCGGCCAAGTACGGCGACTCCATCGAGAAGGTCTACCGCCGGGCCGACGATCTGGTCGGCCGGCTGCGCGCAAAGGTCCCCGCGGACGCCGTGTTCATGGTCATGTCCGACCACGGCTTCCACTCCTTCCGGCGCGGGGTGAACCTGAACACCTGGCTCGTCCAGAACGGCTACATGATGTTCGAGGGCCAGGAGAGCCGGAAGCTGACCCTCGACGACCTCTTCGGCCGCGGCCAGTTCTGGGAGGGCGTCGACTGGAGCCGGACGAAGGCCTACGCCGTCGGCCTGGGACAGATCTACTTCAACCTACGCGGGCGCGAGTCGCAGGGGATCGTCTCCTCCGGAGCCGAGTACAAGGCCCTCCAGGAGGAAATTGCGTCGCGGCTGGTGGGGCTGAAGGACCCGGACAACGGCGAGCCCGTCTTCGCGGACATCTACCGCCGCGACGACATCTATCACGGCGAGTACCTTCAGTACGCCCCCGACCTCCAGGTGGGCTTCAACGACGGTTACCGGGTCGGCTGGCAGGACACGATGGGCGGCGTGACCCGCAGCGTGGTGGAGAACAACAACCGGAAATGGAGCGGCGACCACTGCGCCACCGCCACCGAGATCAGCGGGGGCGTGCTGTTCAGCAACCGGGCCATCAACACCGCGGACCCGCACATCATGGACCTGTCGCCGACGATCCTGAAGCTCCTCGAGGTCGCGCTGCCCGGCGACCTGGACGGCAAGCCCCTGATGTGAGCGGCGCCCGCACCGCTCTCCTGGTCCTCCTCGCCGGGCCGACCCTGGCCGCTGACGCGGCCGGCTCGCCCTCGTCCGGCGCTCCCTCGGCCGACGTCCGCCTACGCCGCGTCCGCGAGCGGCGCGAGGCGCTGCGGCAGGAGCTGCAGCAGCTCCGGGCGCAGGAGAAGACGGTGCTGGGGGAGATCGAGAGGCTGGAGCTGGAGGTCCGGCTACGGGGCGAGGAGCTGAAGGAGATCCAGCTCCAGCTCCAGCGCACCAACGAGCAGATGGACGTCACCCTGCAGCGGGTGCGCGATCTGGAAGGGTCGGTCGCCCGCACGCGGCCGGTGCTTGCGGCACGCGCCCGCGCCCTCTACAAGCTGGGCGAGCTGTCCTACCTGCGGCTGCTCCTCTCGGTGGAGCGGCCCTCCGACCTGGTCCGCGGGTACCGGTTCGTGAGCACGCTGGCGCGGCGCGACCGCCAGCGCCTCGCCACCTTCCGCGGCGACCTCACCGCGCTCGCAGAGACCCGGGCCGAGCTGGAGAAGCGGACCCGAGAGGCGCTCACGCTCCGCAGCGCGGTCGAGCGGGCCCGGCGCGGACTGGAGGCCGACCGGCGCCGGAAGTCGCAGCTCCTCACCTCTCTGGTGGAGCGCAAGGAGACCCAGGCCGCCTATCTGGAGGAGCTGGGCGCCGCCGAGGCACGGCTCGAGCAGCTCGTGCGTGGGCTGGAGCAGGGGGAGGTCTCGGTGCCGGTGGCGGCGTTCAAGGGCAGCCTCCCCTGGCCGGTCGCGGGGCGGGTCCGGTCCAGCTTCGGCCGCCGCAAGCACCCCCGCTTCGATACGTACACCGTCCAGAACGGGATCGAGATCGACGCCGGCCTGGAGACGCCGGTGGTCGCCATCCACGAGGGGACCGTGGTCTTCGCGGAGCGTTTTCGGGGATACGGGCTGCTGGTGGTGGTGGACCACGGGGGGAAGCACCACTCCCTCTATGCGCACCTGGCGGAGAGCCGTGTCGCCGTGGGCCAGCGTCTCGCGGCCGGCGACGTCATCGGGCTGGTGGGCGGCAGCGGCATCGAGGGGCCCGGGCTCTACTTCGAGGTGCGCTCCCAGGGGCGGCCCGAGGATCCCCTCGAGTGGCTGCGCCGGTGACCCGTCACCCGGCCAGGGCCCTAGCGATCGACGCGTCCTTGGGGTCGGCTCGGGCTGGGGTGACCGAGCCCCCGGCTTTGGGTCGCCCCGCGCCCGCTACCCGGGCCTGCTCGTGTTCCTCGACGAGCAGGGCTGGGCACCCTTGCCCGCCCAGGACCGGGATGGACGCGACGGCCCGTTGCTCCCTATAATTCGGTCATGAGCCCGCGCGGTCGTCTCTTCGTCGCCCTCGTCTCGACAACCCTCGTCGGCTACGTCGCGGTCGGTTCGCTACTGGGCCGCGTCATGGGGGACTCCACCTACGGCCAGCTCACCGTGTTCAACGAGGTGGTGCGGCTGGTCCTCGAAGCCTACGTCGAGCCGGTGAACATCGACCGGGCCATGGCCGGGGCGAGGCTCGGCTTGACCGAGGCCCTGGACGGCGACAGCGTCTACATGGACGCCGACGAGTTCCGCGAGTACCAGCAGGCCGGCCGCCAGGCCGACGGCGACCTGGGCCTGGTGCTGACGCGCCGGTTCTCGTTCCTGATGGTGGTGGCGGCCCGGCCGGGCTCGCCCGGAGAGAAGGCCGGGATCCGGCCCGGCGACGTGCTGAAGACGATCGACGGCAAGCACACCCGCCCGCTCGCGCCCTCCACCGGCCAGCGCCTCCTGAGGGGCGCTCCCGGGTCGGTGGTGAAGCTGACGCTCCTGCGGGCCGGGAGCGATCCGATCGACGTCACCGCGGTCCGGGAGAGGCTCTCGGCGTCCGCGCCTCGGGGCCGGATGCTCGAGGAGGGCTCCGGCTACCTGAAGGTGCCCGAGATGTCCGCGCGCGTGGCGGACGAGGTCCGGTCGGAGTTGGAGGTCCTGAAGCGCAGCGGTGCCCGCCGGCTGGTGCTCGACCTGCGGGGCTCGGGATACGGCATCCCGGCCGAGGGCATCAAGGTCGCCGAGCTGTTCCTCGATGGCGGCACGGTGGCGAAGCTCGCTTCCGCACGCGCCGAGGACCAGGTCCTGAGCGCCGATCCCGCGCGCCGCACCTGGGAGCTGCCGATGGCCGTGCTCGTCGACACCGGCACCGCTGGGGCGGCCGAGATCGTGGCGGCGGCGCTCCTGGAATCCGGGCGTTCGCCCGTTGTGGGAGAGCACACCTTCGGGCGCGCAGGGGTCCAGAAGCCGGTCGCGCTGCCGGAAGGCGGCCTCGTGGTCACGGTGGCCAGGTACCTCTCGCCGAAGGGCAATGCCATCCACGGTAGCGGCGTGGAGCCGAGCATCCCGGTCGAGGGCAACCATCCCGCCGACGGCGAAGAGGCCGAGCCCGGGGACCCCATTCTCGAGAAGGCCCTCGAAGTCCTCCAGGAAGAGGGAGCGAAGGCCGCATAGGCGCCGTGACCGGGTCGGCCGCGGTTCTCGTCCGGCTCGTGGCCGCCACCCTCGCTTCGTACCCGCTCGGGCTCGCGTCCGGGCAGGCCTGGCTCCTTCCCCTCCTGAACACCGTGCCCGCCTACGCGACGATGGTGTGGCTCCTCCGGGCGGGCCGCCGGCGGGACGCGGTCGTGGCGATGCTGGTCTGGGCCGCCGCCCTCGCGGTGTTCGGGACGGCGGTGTTCGCCCTCTGGCCCGCGCCCCCGGACGCCCTGGTCCTCAACGGCCCCGCCTATCGCGACGAGATGTTCCACTGGATCCGGACGGGCGAGGGGCGGGAAGGCGACCTTCGGCTCTTCCTTCCCCAGCACCTCGGCCATCTCGCCGCATTCGTCGCCACCAGCCTCGTCACCGCCAGCGCCCTCTCGATCGCCATGGGCGCGGTGCTGATGAACTTCATGTCGTTCTACGTGGCTTCCCTGGCGCGAGAGGGAGTGCCGGCGGCGGCGGTGGCGCTGCTCGGTTGGCAGCCCTGGGCGCTGTGCCGCGTGGCCGCGTTCTGCACGCTCGGCGTGGTGCTCTCCGAACCCCTGCTATCCCGGGTGCGCCCGTACGGCTACGAAGGCCTGCGGGCTTCCGTGCCCTACCTGGCCGGCGCGGCCCTCGGCATCTTCGCCGACTGGGTCCTCAAAGCCACGCTCGCGCCGGCCTGGGGCCGCTGGCTGGCCGGCTCCCTACCCTAGCTTCTCCCCGCAGTTTCCGCAGAAGCTCGCCCCGGGCGCCACGGCGTTGCCGCACTTCGGGCAGGTCGCGGCGGCGAGGGAGGCGCCGCAGTTGCCGCAGAACTTCGTCCCGGGCGTCACTTGCGCCTGGCACCGGGGACAGGCCGCGGGGGCGGTCGCCGGCGCCCCGCAACTGCCGCAGAACTTCGCACCGGCGGGAACGGCCGCGTTGCAGCGAGCACAGGCTATGCCGCTGGGCGCCGGGGCAGCGGGGGGAGCCTTTCCCGCCATCGCTCCGGCGATCATCTGGGGCATCATCATTCCGATGCCCGCCCCCAGGCCGAGCCCGGCGGCGCTCCCGGCCTCGCCGGGGTTGGTCGCCGCCGCCTCGATCCCGCGGGCGGCCTTGAAGGCCATGTAGCGCTGGACGTCGCCGATGGCTCCCATGCCTGCCCGCTCGTCGATCATCTTCTGCACCTCCTCGGGCGGCGTGATCGCGCCGATGAGGAAGTCCACCAGCTCCAGGCCGTACTTGGCGAAGTCGTCGGCCACCCGGCCCTTCAGGCCGCCGGCCAGCTCGTCGTAGTAGCGGGGCAGGTCCAGCACGGTCTTCAGGGTCTCCCCCACCAGGTCGTTGAGGCGCGCCACGCACAGGTCGCGGAGGAAGTCCTCGATGGAGTCGGTCGTGTATCGCCCTACCGTACCCACGAGCTGCTGCAGGAATATGCCGGGCTCCGCCACCCGCATGGAGAAGCGGCCGAAGGCGCGGAGCCGTACCATGGTCAGCTCGCTGTCCCGGAAGGCGATGGGCTCCTTCGTTCCCCACTTGAGCTCGGTGAAGGTCTGGCGGCTGATGAAGTAGACCTGGGCGGTGAACGGAGACGTCCCCCCGAACGGAATGCCGAGAAGGGCGGTCAGCAGGGGGAGGTTGAGGGTGGTGAGCGTGTGACGGCCCGAGGCGAACGTGTCGAGCGCCTTGCCGTCGCGGTAGAAGGTCGCCCACTGGTTTTCCTGCACGACGAGCTGGGAGCCCAGCTTGATCTCCCCCGAGCCGCCGGGGGGAACGCGGTGGACGATTTCCTGGCCGGTGTCGTCGAAGTGCTGGATGAGGTCGAGCAGCGCCATCGGGTTCCTCAGGCGAAACCGGAGAGCAGGGCTTCGCGTTCGGCGAGCCGGGCGTCCAGGGCGTCGATCCGCGCGATCAGCTCAGCCAGGTCGGCCTTCGCCGAGGCCGCGTCGCCGGCGGCGGGCCGCGCGGTCTCCCGGACCGCCGAGACCTCCCCGACCAGCGCGAGGTCGAACTCGTAAACGCGGGCGAGGGCGTCCTCGTCCACCTTGACGGCGTCGAAGAAGCCGGCGTAGCCCCGGTCGGCGAAGCGGATCCGTGCCACGACCCGGTCCAGCCGCTTGCGGGCGGTCTCCACGTCGTTGATGAGGTCGAGGCCGCCGGTGCGGGTCGCCGCGGCGGCGGTCTCGTTCAAGGGCTTCTTGCACTCCTCCAGCCGGGCGGCCAGGTACTCCCGCTGGAGCCGGTCGGCGTCGCGACGCAGCTCCTTCTCGCGGTACCCCCGGAAGCCGGGGATGGCGTTCGCGACCTGCTCGAGTGTGTTCTGGCCCGCACGGGCCCGGTCCACGATACTCACACGTTTCTCCATCCGGCCGGCGTCCGGCGCCGGCCGCAGCGGATCAGGCGAGGTTGGTTCCGGACTCCAGCATGGTGTGGACGATGGTGAGGAGCTTGTTCGCGGTGAACGGTTTGTTGATGTACATGATGGCACCGGACTCGAATCCCTCGGCCAGCGCCTCGCCGCCCCCCTTGGCGGTCAGGAAGATCACCGGGACGTCCTTCTGGCGCGGGTCGTCCTTGATCCGGCGGCAGACGGTGAACCCGTCCACCTCCGGCATCATCACGTCGAGCAGGACGAGGTCGAACGTCCTCTCCCCCAGAAGCCTCAAGGCCTCCGCCCCCCCGCTGGCGGCGGTCACCTCGAAGCCCTTCTGCTCCAGGATGGTCCGCTCCAGGTTAAGGATGTTCTCGTCGTCGTCGACCACAAGGATCCTCTTTGCCACGAAGGACCTCCGGGCAGCGGATGGAGTCCTGGATTCTAGCAAGGCCTTCCGGGGTTGTCAGCAGGAAATCCGGACGGGAGGCCCGTTAAATCGAGCTGCCCCTCGGCCGCGGATCTTCGAGGGCGCCCCGCGGCTGCGAAGGACGCGAGGCATCCAGGCGCCGTGGCCTCGGGAGCGCCGCTCGGCGCCCCGCCGGACCGCTCGTCAATGGAACCGTATCGTGACCGTGTTCGACGTGACGCCGTCGACCTCGAGGAAGATCGAGAGAGTCCCGCGGGCTTTCACGTTGAGGACCGGCGTGTACGGGTTCTTGCCCACGATCGTGACGAGGCCCGGGTCGCTGTACGTCCAGCTCGGGTTGCCGCGCGGCTGCGTCGGCTTGTTGCTGGAGTCCTTCGGCGTCGCATCCATGTGGACACGGCATCCCACTTCGGCCTGGCTGGCGTGTTCGCTGCCCGGCACGATCTGTCCGTCGCACTCGAGGAAATAGACCTTGAGACCCACTTTCACGACGGCGCCCGAGTTGGAGGGCGGCGTCGGCGTGGGCGCCGGTGCCGGGTTGGGATTGGGCGCCGGCGTGGGCACGGGGTTTGGAGCCGGCGCGGGGTTCGGAGCCGGCGCGGGGTTCGGAGCCGGCGCGGGCACCGGAACCGGAACGACGACCACTACCGGTGCCGGGAGGTTCCGAACCACCTGTGGCGTGGGCCGCGTGGGCATCTCCTCGGTGATGGTCTGACAGCTCATGGCGCCCGCCGCGACGAGGCACGGTAGCGCCCACCGCCAGGGTCCCAGTCCCATGCTGGCCTCCTACCCTAGAAAAGACGTGAGACATTGGCACCAAAGATAGCATCGTGTCAAGCTTTTTTTAGATCGGCCCAGACGTCGAGTATGATCCTGGCAGCCCGGCGCGAGGCCCCCGGAGCACCCAGGAGACGGCGGACGTCCGCGAGCCCGGCCCTCATCTCGTCCCGCGATCCGTCGTCGTCGAGGAGCCTGGTCGTCTCCGCCGCCACACGCGCCGGCGTGAAATCGCCCTGGATGATCTCAGGCACCACCGACCGCCCGGCGATGAGGTTGACCATGGCGAACCGTGAGACCTTCACGAAGGGTCGCCCGAGCGCGTACGTCAGCGGGGAAAGGCGATAGACGACGACCATCGGCGTGCCGAGCAGGGCGGCTTCGACCGTCGCGGTGCCTGACGCGACGACGGCGACCGTCGAGGCCCCGAGCACGGCGTGGGCGGCGTTCGGGACCAGGCGCACCGGGGAGGACCGCAGGCGCCGCTCCAGGCCGCCCCCGTCGAGGGATGGGGCGACGGCCAGCAGGAACTGGAGGTCCGGCCGGCGCCTTGCGAGGATGGCTACCGCCCCCTCGAGAGGCGGCAGGTTGTGGGCCACCTCCTGTGGCCGGCTCCCCGGCAGCAGGCCCACGACGGGGCGGGCCGGGTCGAGGCCGGCGCCCTCGAGGAACGACCGGCGGTCCGCAGCCGGCTGAACGAGGTCGACGAGCGGGTGTCCCACGAACGTGACCGGGATGCCGGCGTCGCGATAGACGGCCTCCTCGAACGGGAAGATCACCATCGCATGACGGACCCAGGTCCTCATGGCCCGCAGGCGTCCGGGACGCCATGCCCACACCTGCGGCGAGACGTAGTAGACGACGGGGATACCCCTGCGGTGAAGCGCCGCCGCCAGCCGGAAATTGAAATCGGGGTAGTCGACGAGCACGGCGAGGTCCGGGCGGCGGCGGTCGACCTCGCGCAGCACGCCGCGAAAGACCTGGCGGAACCGCCGGAGGTGGCGCACCACCTCGAGGAGGCCCACGACCGCTAGCTCCCGGACATGGGCAACCAGAGCCGCCCCTTCCGCCTCGAGCCGGTCCCCGCCCAGGCCGAAGACGTCCAGGCCGGGCAGCTCCGGCCGGAGATGCCGGACGAGCTCGGAGCCGTAGAGCTCGCCCGAAGGCTCGCCGCAGGAGATCAACAGACGGAGGGCGCGCGCGGGAGGCAAAGGGCAGCAGTATAGCCGGACGGGCGCGCTGAACCGGTCGCGCGGGAGTGTCCTGACCTCAGGGTTGGCTGTCCCCAGGGACGGACACACGGCCGGAGGTGCCAGAGCAGAACCATTTGCAATCCAACAAGTTATAGCCCATACTGACTGCGCCGGAAGGGCATGTCGCTTGCACATGGACCTATCGCAAGGGAGCCCGACAGCCCTTCCAGGAGGAGATGCCATGACGGCGCGACTGGCGGCAGCGTTGGTGCTGGCCCTGGTGGCTCAGCCCGCTTTCGCGGACGAGGCCCAGAGGCGTGGCGGAAGCTCGCAGCGTGGGGGGGGTAACCGCGAGATCGGCGCGCGACATCACTCATCGCCGCCTCAGGCGCAGCCGCGAGGGGGTGGCGATCACCGCTCGGGCAGCTCCCAGCCGTCGCTCACCGATGCCCAGAGGCGCCACCCGCGGGCGGGGACGGGCACCGGTCACCGCGGCGGGCGCGGGTACTACGGGCCCTCGTACCGGCCTTACTACTACGGCTACTCCCCCCGCTACTACTCCTACTATCCGTATGACTTCTACTATTTCGGCCGATACGGCTACGCGCCGTACGGCTACGGTTATGGCTACGGTTACGGTTACGGCGGCTACGGGCACCGGCGCTATCGCGAGTCGGGGTCGCTCCGCCTGCTCGTGGACCCGAAGGAGGCGCGGGTTTACGTGGATGGCTACTACGCCGGCATCGTCGACGACTTCGACGGTCTGCTCCAGAGGCTCCACGTCGCCCCGGGCCGGCACGAGATCAGTTTCAAGCTCGAGGGATACCGCACCCACAACGTGAAGGCCTACGTCCCCAGCGACCACACCCTGAAGATCCATCACGACATGGCAGAGGGCGCCGTCGACGCGGCCACGGAGCAGGTGGTCGGGGACCCGGCGATGGCCGAAAGGACCCGTGAGGGGCGGTACGGTTACCGGGACCTGGACGCGGGTGACGCCGAGGACGTGGACGTGGAGGAGCGTTCGGCTCGTCGCCTGGAGGGCGAGGAAGGCCGGCTGGTCGTCGACGTCCGACCCGGAGATGCGTCGATCTACGTCGACGGAGAGTTCCGCGGCACCGGCCGGGACCGGCTCCTCCTGAGGCTGCCGGCCGGCAGGCACCGGCTGGAAGTGGTCCATCCGGGCTTCCGCACCCTGGAGCGCGAGGTGGAGGTCCAGCCCGGCGAGACGACCGACGTCGAGCTGGAGCTGGACCGCTCCTGAGCCCGGCCTCAGGGAACGCCGTCGGCGTCGGTACCCGCCGGGGGTGAGCTCTCGGTGACCGCGGACGGCCTGTAGAGGTCCTGGTAGATACGGCCAGCCACGGCCGAGGCATGGTGGCCGTTGCCGGGCCTCAGGAATACCACGACGACGATCTCGGGACGCTCGGCGGGAGCATAGGAGGCGAACCAGCCGACGCTGGAGCAGGAACCCGTCTTCCCCGCCACCACCAGCTCGGGATCGAACGCCGACGACGCGCTCCCCTCGTTCACCGCACCGACGAAGCCCTCGGCCAGGCCCTCCAGGACCGTGCTCGCCGGCAGCCGCCAGCGCTCGCGCGCGACGAAACGCTCCGGACCCTGGACCTGCGGCTGGAGCACGACCCCGCCATTGACCGTGGCCGATAGCAGCACCGCAAGTTGCACCGCCGACGTGGCGATCCCCGCCGCATGGCTCGAGAGGTGCCCGACCAGCGCCGGCCGTACTTCCGCCGGCATCCTCCCCGGGGTCTCGCCGGTGAGGTTGATCCCCGTCGGGGAACCGAGCCCGAAGAGCTGGGCGTAGCGCTGGATCCTCTCGTAGCCGAGCTGCTCCCCGATCCATTCGAAGTACGGGTTGCAGGAGACCGCGAGCGCACGCCTCAGGGTGATGGAACCGTGACCGGGCCACATCCAGCACCCGCCCGCACACGTGTAGGGCGTCTCCGGAGTGACGATCCCCTCGGAAAGCCCGGCGATCCCCACGACGATCTTGAAGACCGAGCAGGGCTGGTAGGCCTTGAACAGAGCGTGCGCGGGGTTCACCAGCGCCATCACCCGCCCGGTCCTGGGGTCCATCGCCACGACGGCGCCGGAAGACCGCCCCAGCGCCCGCCGGCAGGCTTCACCCACCTCGCGGTCGCGGGGCGAGGGATCGGCGGGGAGGATCAGGCTCGGAGTGCGCGGAGCGGCGCGCCGGACGGGCCTGCGCCGGGCCTTGGAGGCGGCCTCGACGGCCGACGCGCCCACGATCATGACGAGCAGGAATCCGATCGTAAGCCGTGGGGCGCCCATGGGCGGCGCTAGGGTAGCACGATTCGTCCGCTCGTCAGGGGGGGGCTTGGCGGCCGGCGGAGGCGCCTCTACAATAAGGGTTTCGGGCAAAAGGAGAGGCTCACCATGTCCTTCTTGACGAAACTGCCGTTGGCGGCCTCACTGGGCTGCCTGGCTCTAGCGGCACCGGCCTGGGGACAGAAGCTCGACAAGGAAGAGAAGAAATGGCTGGAAGCGGTCCGGCCGATCATGCTCCCCGACGAGGAAAAGGCCTTCAAGGAGCTCAAGGAGAAGGCGGACCGGGCGGAGTTCCGGAAGATCTTCTGGGCCAGGCGGAACCCGAAGGACCCCGCCGCTCCAGACAACACGTTCAAAGAGGAGTTCGAGCAAGCCCGCGCCGAGGCGGACACCAAGCTGACGACCGGCGGCCGTCCCGGTTCCTCGACCGATTGCGGCCGCGTCTATCTCCTGCTGGGCCCGCCCGACGAGGTGAAGAAGGACGGAGGCCCGGAGACGCCCGGGCGGCGCGGCCCCGAGACGTGGGTCTATTCGAAGGACCGCCCGCACGTCAAGTTCACCTCCGGAGCCGCCGAGTTCTCCTTCGACGCGGAGTGCCAGCTTCCCCAGGGGGCCCGCATGGGGGAACAGCTCAACCGGGTCGCCCAGAACCGGATCGCCCACCCGAACATCGGGTACCCGAAGGGGTCAGACAACCGCCTGGTGAAGCTCGCGGATCAGCTCCCGAAACCGACGCCGGTGCGGGCGCTCCTCAAGGAGCCCCGGCAGGACTTCACGCTGAGCGCCCAGCCCAAGATGCTCCTGCGCAGCCCGGGCGGCGAGGCCACCTACGTGGCCGGCCTGGTCAAGGGCGTCGTGCCGGGCGCGGTCACGGAGGAAGCGGGCGGCAACAGGGCGTTGAGGGTAATCGTCGCCACCGAGGCCACCGACGAGTCGGGGAACGTGAGTGTCTCCCCGGACCGCGAGGCCTTGGTCGAGCCCGCCGGCGACGGCTCCTTCGTGGTCTCCTACGGGATCGCCCTCAAGCCCGGCCGGTACACCCTGAGGGTAGCGGCTCTCGAGCCCAAGTCAGGCAAGGGCTCGGTCACGACGGCTCCCCTCGAGGTGACGGACTTCGGCACCGACGAGCTCTCCATGAGCCCCCTCCTGGCGCTCAAGGACATCCAGGAGGGGCAGACGGCGTCGCCGCAGGACCCCTTCGCCGACTTCGCCCTCGGAACGACGCGCCTCGTTCCGCGCTACGACAACGTGTTCTCGACCTCGGAGACCCTGACCCTCCTGGGCGTCGTCTACAACGCCCAGCGCGACGCGAACGGGAAGCCCTCGATGACGGCCAGCTTCCTGATCAGCCACGACGGCAAGCCCGTGGCGAAGGCGGAGGACCAGACCTACGACGCGGAGATGGCGACTCCCTCGGTGGGCCCGGTCCCGCTGACCAAGTACGCTCCCGGGAAGCACACCGCCCAGTTGAAGGTCAAGGACAACGTGGCCGGCAAGGAGTTCGTGCAGGAGGTCTCGTTCGAGATCGCGCCTTAGCAACGGGGCTCCGCCGCAACGAAAGGCGAGCCGGCGGCGGAGTCGCGTGGAGCCTGTCAGCGCCCGCCCGCCCGCCGGCCGCCCACGACTCGCTTGAACAGGGCTCCGGCCGGGAAGTGGTCTCCCTCTTCGGCCTGATTGAGTATCGCGACGGTCTCGAGCGGTTCCGTGGAGGGGTATCGCTCGTTCGCCTCCCGCAGCGACATCCGCCCTGGGAGGGCCACGACGTCCAGTCGCTTGGGCTCCACGTTCAGATAGCGGGAATCGTCGAGGCGTCGGAAGCTGTCGACGGACTCGCGGAGCACTCCGTCGTAGCGGCTCCAGCTCGCCGCCGGCGTGTAGCCCAGGATCTGGAACACCCGGCCGCCGTGCTCGACGAAGGCCGCCACGCCGCGGACCTCTCCCTGCCCGGTGGCTGCCGCGAACTCGTACTCCAAGGAGGCGAGACCTCCCGCCTGCCCCCGCTGCGCCGTCCCGAGGCGAACTCCCTGCTGGCTGGCGAACTCTCGCGCGGCCGCTGCGGGCGCGCCCTGCCGTGACAGCGTGACGACGACCACTGCGTCCCGACCCGGGCTCGTGGCGCCGACCGCCTCCTTGCGGTTGGCCGTGGTCCAGCCCGCAGGGAACTCGAGGCGGAACCGCATCTCCGGGTGGTAGAAGTCGTTGCCTTCGAAGTACCCCTCGCGGGGATCCTCTCCGAACTCCACGCCGTCGAGGCGCCGCAGGTAGCCGTCCTGCTCCACACGCCCGCCGACGCGGCCGGGGGGCAGCTCCGAGATCGCGGCCGCGATGTGCTCGGTCCGGTCCTCGGCGGAGGGATGGGTGGACAGCCACCCGGGAAGCCGGCGGCTCCCCGCCGCATCGCCGACCCGCTCGAGCGTCCGGAAGACGTCTCTCAGCTCGCCGGGTTCGTAGCCCTCGCGGGTCATGTACCGCACTCCGAGCAGGTCCGCTTCCCTCTCGTGGTCCCGGCCGTACTTGAGGAAGAGGAGGCTCAGGCCCATCTCGGCCAGGCCGCCGAAGTCCTGCAGCTCCGGCCTCAGGATCATCCCGATCCCCAGGCCCAGCGTGGTGAGCTGCGCCTTGCTGATCTGGTTCACCGAATGCCGGCCGGTCACGTGGCCGATCTCATGGCCCAGGACCCCGGCCAGTTGCGCCTCGGACCGCATGTGGGCCATGAGCCCCCGCGTCACGTAGATGAACCCGCCGGGTAGGGCGAAGGCGTTGACCGCGGAGTCGTCAACCACCCGGAACGTCCACGGCAGGCCGGGCCGCTCCGACTCGCCCGCCAGCCGCGCCCCCAGGCCGGCCACGTACCTCTGGAGCCGCTCGTCCTCGTAAAGGCCGATCGAGGAGACGATCTCGCGGTCGGCCTGTCGGCCCATCCCGATCTCCTGCTGCTCCGAGACCAGGGAGAGCTGGCTGCGGCCGGTGGCCGGGTTCGTGGCACAGGCCGCCGCGAGAGCGAGGGCGGCCGCAGCAGCCATCGCTCGACGAGGTCTGCAGTCTGGCTTTTCGATCACTGGCGCCTCCCGCCGACGGCCTCTGGAGCCGAAGGTGGCAAGATTAGTGCCCCAGCGGCTCGTCCATGGTGACCCACCCGTCACTCCTCGGGCGGCGGGCGCGGCACCACCTCTCCCCGGAACCCTACTACCTCCTCCAGCCGGGGCGGACGGGAGAAGGCATAGAACACCGGGAACGGATCGGGGTCCAGCCGGAAGGAGATGCCCAGGGCCCGCAGCACGGCGGCGAAGCGCTCGGACTCGTCGTCGCCGAGGAGCACGTAGGCGTCGGGACCCTGCTCGGCCAGCCGCGTCGCGTGATGCGGCGACTCGTAGGCGTCGGTGGGACCCAGCGCGGGCGAGAGGACGATCCGCTCGGCGGTGAACATGGTGACCGGTGCGGCCAGCGAGAAATCCGCGTAGCCGGTGCGGATTCCCTTCGCCTCGAGGGACCGGACGAGCCTGCGGTAGGGCTCGGCCACCTCCGCGCTCGCACGGAGGCGGGGCAGCGTTCCGGCGGCATTCAGCGCCAGGACGGCCCCCAGCGCGGCGACGGCGGCCGCGCGCGAGCGGCCGAAGACCCAGCCCAAGACGACGCCGAGGTGCACGGCGGTCGCGGCGGCCACCGGGAGGAGGTAGCGGGGCCGCCAGTACACACGGCCGGAGGCGACGGCCCAGAAGAGCCCAACGCAGGCGGCCATCAGCAACGGTGCGAGAAGGGCCGACGACGGCCCGGAGCGGAGATCGGGGACGAGCGCGCGGCGGTGGAGCAGCAGGTACGCGCCCAGCGCGGCGAGGGGGAGCAGCGCCGCCGCCGTCCGTACCGCGGGCCACTCGGCCCAGGGATGCCCCGGGCTGACACCGGCCAGGATCGGAAAGGAGACGAAGATCGCCCGGCGCACGAGGAGAGGGAACGCCTCCACCTGGGCGCGCAGGTGCTCGGGCTCGCGCCCGAGGATCTCGCCGGTGGCCCACTCGTTCTGCGCGTTCCAGAGGAGGACCGGAAGGACGCCCGCCAGGGCTCCGAGCGGGAAGAGGAGCGCCCACGGGTCCCGCCAGGTGGTCTTGCGCAGGGCCAGCGCCGCGATCACCGCGCCCGCGTAGGCGAGCGCCACGGGCTGCTGCCAGAAGGCCGCGCCCAGCAGCAGCCCGGCGACCGTGTAGTGGATCCGGGCCTCGGCCCCGGCGAGCCCGCGATCGAGCAGCGGCGCGATCGCCGCCAGCGCCAGCCCGCCGAGGGCGAGGACGTCCACGTATTGCCCCACGCAGTTCAGCGAGAAGACGGTCAGGAACCGGGGGCCGATGGCCAGGTAGAGACCGGCGGCGAGGGCGGCCGCCGGCCCGCCGGCGCGCCTGGCCAGGGCCATCGTCGCCCAGACGCAGGCGAGGAAGAGGGCGAGGCTCGAGGCCGTCATCAGCAACGAGGGGTCTCCCGCGCCGCCCACGAGCCCGAGGAGCGCGGCGACGTGGCTCTTCAGGGTGCCCTGGTAGTTCGCGCCTTCGGTGAAGACGGGGGCGGGACGCACGCCATCGAGCATGTGCAGTGCGGCGAAGGCGCCGTAGGCGCCGTCGCGGTTCACCCATCCCCATGGGTGGAGCAGCGCGGGGAAACGGTAGGCGACGGCGAGGACGAGGCAGGTCACCGTCTCGAGCGCCGGGGGTCGTGGCCGCCATCCAGAGCGGACCACGCGCCAGGCGAGCCCGAGGACGAGCGCGCCGAAGGGGAGCCCCGGCGGCAGACCGGGCGGCCACGCGGCGAACCAGGAGGTCAGGGCCAGCACGAACAGGCCCAGCAGCGCGGCCTCGGCCGCCAGTACGCGGCGCGAAGGACCGGCGCCGGCCACCCTACCGGATCGCCTTGAGCTGCTCCAGAAGTGCCTCGGTCGTGGCGGGTCCCTTGAGGATGGACGCGGCCCGGGCGATCTGGTTCGCCGCCTCCTCGATTGCCTCCAGCCCCGCCCCGCGCTCCAGCTCCGCGCGGGCCTTCTGATAGTGCTTGTTGACGACGCTCTCCCCCACCGTGCCCAGCAGCGAGTTGCAGACCTCGCGCACACGGTTCAACTGCGCGACCAGGTCGGCGCCGGCAGTGGCGGAGGAGGCGGCGGCCCGGGGCGAAGCGGGTCGATAACCGGGGGCGGGCGCGGTCACGGCCGGCTCCCTCAACCGTATGAGCGCGGTGGCGATGAGGCCGTAGAGGATCTTGGCAGCGTCGAAGACCGAGAGCCCGCCGGCGGCGGCGATGCCCTTGATGCTGCGGTGGCCGTCGATCTTCGAGAGGATCATCCACTCGCTGGTGTTGAGGTTTATCTGCCCCTCGCGGTTCTCCTGGACCACGAACTCCGGGATCATGTCGGTGCTCGGTATCTTCTTGGAGAGAACGCGCCATTCGTCCAGCCGGCGCGCCGCCTCCATCAGCAGGTTGGTGTTGCTCTTGGTGATCGTCCGATGCTCCGTGGAGATGCCCGGGTCGAAGCGGAACTCCCCCTGGCTCCAGATGGCGAGGGCGTAGACGGCCTCCTCGCCGAGGGCGTCGTCGAGCTGGGCGTGGACGATCTTGCCCTCGTGGAGATAGATCTGGCCCTTCAGGGGCCCGTCGGTCAAGTGGAAGACGCCCGTCTTTCCGCTGACGCTGATGAGCTGGATGATGTCGGGGAGGTGCAGCTCAGCGAGTGAGCCTTGGAAGGCCATGGTTCTGGCTCAGGGTCGTCTCGGCCGCGACCGCTCCGATCCACGTTCGTGTGGATCTCGAACGGGCGGGCTAAATCACTCGGCTACATCCAATTACGAGCGGCGGCCAGGCTACCAGGGTTCCCCGGTCCCTGTCAAGATCAGGCGGGTGTCGTCTTCTCCGACGGCTCCTCGACGTCCTTCGGGGCGCGCCTGTCCCGGTCGCGATCGCGCGAGAGCGCGATGTTGTGGCGCTTGATCATCTCGTTGAGGGTCGTCGGCTTCAGTCCGAGGAGACGTGCGGCCTCCTTCTGGACGCCCCCGGTCGACTCCAGGGTGGACTCGATCAGACGCCGCTCGAGGTTCGCGATGACGTCGCGGAGGCTGATCCCCTCGGGGGGGACGGTCATGTGGGGCACCTGGAAGGCGGGGGCGGTCCGAACGTGGTCCGGGATCAAGTCCCGCCCGATCCGGCTGGCGGTGGTGAGCACGACGCCGCGCTCGATGACGTTCTCCAGCTCCCGGACGTTGCCGGGCCAGTCGTAGTCCATGAGGGCCTGCAGGGCCTCGGGGCTGATCCCGGCGACCGGCTTCTCGTTCTCCCGGGCGTACTTGTCGATGAAGTGATTCACCAGGGCGGGGACGTCCTCCTTGCGCTGACGCAGCGGCGGGAGCTGCACGGCGATCACGTTCAGGCGGTAGAAGAGGTCCTCGCGGAAACGGCCCTCCTCCACCGCGCGGCGGAGGTCGATGTTGGTTGCGGCGACGATCCTCACGTCCACCTTGACCGTGTCCACTCCCCCGAGGCGCATGAACTCCCGCTCCTGCATCACTCGCAGCAGCTTGGCCTGGGTCTCGAGGGGGATGTTGCCGATCTCGTCGAAGAACAGGGTCCCCTTGTCCGCCAGCTCGAAGAGCCCCTTCTTCGAGTACACCGCGCCGGTGAAGGCGCCCTTGACGTGCCCGAAGAGGTTGGACTCCAGCAGGTCGTGCGGGAGGCTGCCAGAGTTCACCACGATGAACGACTTCTCCGCCCGGGGGCTGTTGGCATGGATGGCCTTGGCCACCAGCTCCTTCCCGGTCCCGCTCTCTCCCACCACCAGTATCGTCGAGCGCGACGGCGCCGCCTGCGAGATGAGGTTGAAGACCTGGAGCATCCGCGGGCTCTTCCCCACGATCTCGGTGAAGCGAGACTGGTCCCTGAGCGCGGTCCGGAGCTGCCGGTTCTCGTCCTGCAGGCGGCGCTGGTTGAGCCCGTTACGGAGTATGTGCAGGACCTCCTCGTGCTTGAAGGGCTTGGTGACGTAGTCGAAGGCGCCCTTCTTCATGGCGAGGATGGCCGTCTCCACGGAGGCGAACGCGGTGATCATGAGCACCACCAGCTCCGGGTCGGTGCGCTTGAGCTCCTCCAGGACCTCCAGCCCTCCCAGCCCCGGCAGCATGACGTCCACGATCGCGGCGTCGAAAGACTGCTTGCGGACGAGGGCGAGCCCCTCTTCGCCCTCCTGCGCCACGGTGACCTGGTAGCCCGCCGGCCCGAGGAGGGCCGCGAGCACGTCGCGCATCACCTCTTCGTCGTCGATGACGAGGATGGACTCGGCGTTCATCCCTGGGCCACCTCGCTGACCTGGAGCGCGGGCAGGGCCACCTGGAACGTCGTCCCCTTGCCCGGGACGCTGTCCACGAATATGGCCCCACCGTGCTCCTGTAGGATCCCGTAGGAGACGGACAGCCCGAGGCCCGTGCCCCGGCCGATCCCCTTGGTGGTGAAGAACGGGTCGTAGATCCGCTTGATGTCCTCCCGCCGGATCCCGTCCCCGGTGTCCTTGATCTCCACGATCACCGCGTCGTCGTCGGCCCGGGTGACCAGCGTGAGCCAGCCCCCCTTGGGCATGGCGTCGCGGGCGTTCAGGACGAGGTTGAAGAACACCTGCTGGATCCGGTTCTCGTTCCCGCGGATCGCCGGCAGGTCTCCCGCCAGCTCGCGGCGGACCTTGATCCGCGAGCCCTCGAGCTGGTGCTCCATGAGCGAGAGGACGTCGAGGACGGCCTTGTTCACGTCGAGCCGCTCCATCTCGGAGCTGCCGGAGCGGGAGAAGTTGAGCAGGTTGTGGATGATCTTGGCCGCGCGGAAGGTCTGCTTCTCGATCTTCTCGAGGAGGTCCGCTCGCGGGTCGCGCGGGTCCACCTGGGCCCGCAGCATCTGCGTGTAGGACGAGATGCCGGTGAGGGGCGTATTGACCTCGTGGGCGACCCCCGCCGCCAGCAGGCCGATCGAGGCCATCTTCTCGGAGTGCTGGAGCTGCTCTTCGAGCCGGATCCTCGCGGTCACGTCGTCCAGGATGAGGATCGTCCCCTGGCGCTCTCCCGAGCCAACCTGGAAGGGGGCGATCGATACGTTGACCATGACGCTGCGGCCGTGGGCGGAGGGGAGGTGCAGCTTGTAGATGTGTGCGATCTCGTCGTCCTCCGGCTGGCCCAGCACCAGGCTCCCCCGGAGGGCCTCGAGGAACGACCCCGGGAAGATCTCGTCCAGCGACCGCCCGAACACCTCTCCTCGCCGACGGCCGTAGAGCGTCTCCATCGCGCGGTTCCAGCGGACGATCCTGCCGTCCAGATCGAGGACCAGTATCCCGGAGTCCATGCTCTCGAGGATGTTCTCGTTGTACTCGGTGAGCCTCTGCAGCTCGTCCGCCTTCTCCCGCAGGCTGCGGTACAGCCGCCCGTTCATGAACGCAGTCGCGGTCTGGGCGGCCAGCGCCTGGAGAAGCTCGACCTCCTGGCTGTCCAGGACGTCGAAGCCCTCCTTGCGGCCGACCCCGAGGATGGCGATCAGCTCGCCCTTCACCCGGCACGGGAAGTAGTAGGCGAGGTTCAGCGGCCCCGCCTCGGGCACGTGCTCGGCCAGTGCCTCGGCGTTGACCGGGTCTCCCTTGGCCAGGCGCGAGACGAGGCCGCCGTCCGAGGGCAGCCGCGCCGACTCCGTCCCGGCCTCGCACCCGATGGACTTGAAGATCGAGAAGGCGCCGTCCGGATCCGGGAGGAAGACGGCCATCGAGCCCACGCCCAGGGCCGCACCGATCCCGTCGAGCAGGCGGTCGGTCATGCGGCCGAGGTCGAGGTCGGCGTTGAGGTCCTGCGAGAGCCGGAGGAGGACCCGCCGCGGGTTGTAGCGTTCCCGATAGAAGAGGCGATCGATCCCGTCCTGGATCCGGCTCTTGACCGGCGTGAAGAGGAGCACGACGACCAGGGTGGAGAGGATCGCGATGATCGCCGCGTGGGGCTCCTCGTCGTCGCCCGCCAGCGTGGCCTCGAACAGGTTCACCGCCAGCAGGCAGATGCCCACGATCAGGGCGGTCGCCAGGACGTACACCAGCGTCCGCCGGAAGATGAGCTCCACGTCCATGAGGCGGTGCTTCACCACCGCGTACGCCAGCGACAGCGGGATGACCGCCAGCGGGATGAACCCGGCCAGCTCCATGGCCAGCCGCGGTTCCCGACCCAGCGCGAAGGGGACGGCGTAGAAGACGAACAGCGGCAGCGCCCCCATGCCCGTGCCCCAGACGAGCCACTTCATCTGCTTGCGGCCGGTGAGGCTGCGCGTCTTCCGGTAGGAGTCCAGGAGGATCCCGAAGGAGACCGCGAACAGGAACGCGAAGTACAGCGGCTTCCAGCGGTCGATGGCCTCGGTAATCCTCCACAACACCTCGCCCCGCGGCGTGGTGAGGAACAGCACCTGGCTCGCCACCGCCGCCCCCGCCAGCGCGAGCGCCGGCAGGTACGCCGCCGGCAGGAGCCAGGAGCGGTAGGTCGGCCGCCTCCGCTCCGGGAACGAGAGGCAGAAGTGCAGGAAGACCACGGGCAGGAACAGGATCGCGAGGTGGTCGGCCCAGAACAGGGTCCAGTCCCCGAGGTTGAGCTTGCCCGTGTACGAGGTCGAGTACATCAGGAAGAAGAGAAGACAGATCGCGTAGAAGTGCAGGGCGGCGCGATCGGGGGGGCGCCGCAGCATGACGATCGTGCCGACGACCAGGCTGAAGAAGCCGACCAGGGAAAGGTAGTAGAAGAGGCTGACGTTCCCCTTCGACAGCGGCCGGACCTCCACCTCCAGGGACCGGCGCTCCTCCGCCCGTAGCAGCGAGTAGATGATGCGGCTTCCGGCAAGACGCCTGGCGAGCCCCTCCTGGACGTCGTCCGGGCTCAAGACCTCATCCCCCTGAAGGGCCAGCAACACGTCGCCCACCTTCACGCCGGCGAGCGCGGCGGGCCCTCCTGCGGCGATGCGGGCCGCGACGACGCCCTGGGGAGCGCGAGCCCAGAACACCCCGTCGTCCATCAGGACCCAGGTGGCCTTGAGGTAGACGTTGTAGATGCCCAGCGATACCAGCAGGAAGGCGACCACCAGGACCGCGACGTTCTTCAGGTGTGGCCGGGTCAACGCGAAGCCCTTGAGGTCCTGGCGAGTCTGCGGCCCGGAGGCATTCCTCTCCTCAGCGTGGAAACCGTCGCCGCATGGCTGAGGCACACGGGCATCGCGGCCTCCGGTAAGGTCAGACCGCCGCGTACTTTGCAAGCGTCGTGCCGCGATCCCGCCGGCTCGGGATCGTTCAAACCCTTGAAACTCCGCCCTTTCCCTGGACTTCCGAGCTTTCGAATCCAGAGCGCCGGATCGAGATCCATAATCACGGATCAGCGCTCCAGCCAAGAAAAAAGGCGAGGACTGTACCTCGCCCGCATTCTTGCTATCGTCGGGAGGACTCCGGGAGAGCGGATCAGAAGCGGACCGAGATCCCTCCCAACAGGCGCTTCGGAGGGTTGACGACCGCGACCTCGTCGAGAACGGCTCCCTCCGACGGTTCGTAGAACAGGTTCCTGAAGGCGACCAGGAACTCCCAGTCCGCCCTGGTGAGGCCGCCCAGGAACGGAAGCCCCTGGCTGAGCTGGAAGTCGAAGCGCGACTGGACCTGCCGCATGGCCGTATCCGAATCGGGGCTGACCGTGTTCACCCGGTAGTAGGCGATCAGCCGCGTATCCGACCAGTCGATGACGGTCTCGAGCTGTGCGGTCACGTCGTGGAACTCGCCGACGAGCGGCGACAGGATGGCATCCCATTCCTCGGACACGAGCGAGTCGGCCTCCAGTCCCCTCCAAGTCTGACCGTACGTGTAGCTGACCCGGCCGTGGACGCTCGCCCCGAACCGCCGGCCGAGCGAGAGGCCGAGGCCGCGCGCGGCCAGCCCGCCGCCGTTGCCGATCCGGAGCACGCGCTCGGCGGAGGGCCCCTCGAAGGCGTTCACGAGCTGGTCCCGCACTCCTTCGTAGAAGGTGTGCGCGGAGAGCGTGGTCGTCCCCAGGTCCTGGTCGATCGCCACCTCGTAGCGGGTCGCCCGCTCCGGCCGCAGCCTCTCGTCCAGCAGCGCGGTAGCGAGGGCCGCCCCGCTCGACAGCGCCGAGACGGTGAGCAGGTCTCCGCCCGGCGCCAGCGTCCTCGCCCCCACCGTGGCCCGCAGGCGCGTCTGGTCGTCGCGCCGCAGCTCCACCGAGACGAGCGGATCGACGTGGTTGTGGTCCTGGAGGAAGCCGAAGTGGGAGAAGCGCGCTCCCAGCGTCGCCGCCGCACGCTCCGCGAACTCCCACCGGTCCTGTACGAAGACCGCTCCCACGCCGCGGTCGTCCATGAGGTCGCTCGGCTGGCCCGACCGTGGACGGAGGAAGCGCGTCCCGTATCCCGTCCCGGCCGTCACCTGGTGGCCGCCTCCGGGCTCCAAGATGAACTCCGCTGCCATCCGCCAGCTGGTACCCTCGGTCTCGCCCAGCACGCCCCCGAGGGACCAACGGCCCGACTCCGCGATCCTGCCCTGCAGCCTCAGGGCGCTGAAGCTCGCGGGCAGGCCGTCGTCCCCGGGCTCCTCCGTCGGTGAGGAGGTCGGGCTCGTCATCACCTCCACCGACCCGTCGAGGTCAGGGATCCACGACGCCCTCCGTGACAGGAGGAGCCCGGTGCCCGTCGCTTCCGGAGCGGCGGCCGGCTCGTCGGCCTCGGCGCCCCCGGACGGCTCGGCCGTTTCGGTCCGGGTCTCGAGCACCGAGCGCCGCTTGTGCCGCACCAGCCATCGCAGCTCGCGCGCGGCGGCGGCAGCCGCCTCGACCGCGTCGGGCACGGCGGCAACGGTGGCGCTCTCCCCCACCGGCGTGAGGCTGACGGTGAACACGGCGTCGCGGTCCGGGAGGACGGTCACCTGCCGGGCGGGCGCCGGGAGGTGGCCTGCGCCCAGGGCGCGGAGCGTATAGGAGCCGGCGGGGAGCGCGGGAAGGAAGACCCGACCGGCGCTGTCCGAGAGGGTAACCACACCCGTGGTGCCGATGCCCTTCCCGAACAGCGAGATCACCACGCCGGCCACGGGCGTGCCCTGGGTGTCCTCGATCCATCCGAGGAGGCTTCCGCGAACGCTATCGGGCACGCGCTCGGCGGCCTGGACGGTATGGGAGAGCAGCGTGGTGAAGAAGACAACCACGACGCCCTTGACCCTGGGGCTCATCAAACGTGCCTCCGATCGGAGGTCCGTCACCGTCGATACCCTGACAGCTTCTCAACTTATCAACGGTGCCGGGGCGGTGTCAACCCTACGTTCAAAAAAGGCCGGGGAGCCTCCGCGGCGGCGGCGAAGGGCCGCTCGGCGGCGCCCCCCCTCCACGGACTGGACGGGGGTCGGACGACCGCACATCGACCCCCAACCCCAGCCCCCGTATGCTATAAGAAGTTCCGCCCTCTGCCCGGCGCGGCGGCGCGGACTCCCCCGATATGAGCAAGATCATCGACGTCACCGTCCCGCTGTCCCCCCGTCTCCCCTCGTTCCCGGGAGACCCTGCGTTCGAGATGGTGCCGACCCACCGGATAGCCGACGGCGAGCCCTACAACGTGACGCGGATCGTCATGGGGTCGCACTCGGGGACGCACGTGGACGCTCCGTACCATTTCCTCGCCGATGGCGCGACGGTCGACCAGCTTCCCCTCGAGATCCTGATGGGCAAGGCCCGCGTCGTGGAGCTCACGGTGCCGAGCCGTATCCGGCGGGCCGACCTCGAGACGCTCGACCTCCGGGACGACATCCGGGTGCTCATCAAGACGCGGATGTCGGGACAGCTCCGCCACGCCGAGTTCCAGGCAAACTTCGTGTACCTGGACCCCGACGCCGCCACCTACCTGGTCCAGGCGGGGATCAAGCTGGTCGGTGTCGACTATCTCTCGGTCGAGCGCTACCCGAGCCGGGACTACGCGGCCCATCACGCGCTGCTCGCCGCGGGCGTCGTCATCGTGGAGGGCCTCGACCTTTCTGAGGCCGAGGCGGGCGAATACGACATGACCTGCCTGCCGTTGCGGATCGCCGGGGGCGACGGCGCGCCCGCCCGGGTGGTGCTCCGGAAGCGCAGGTGAGCGGCAAGGGACCGTGAACGTCCTCCTCCTCCGGGACGTAGTGGCGATCCTCCTCGCCGGCGGCGCCGGCGAGC
>Ga0268386_10000074_pt1 | contig 52950 bp, 45 predicted proteins | sample RVTome_15_FD_200260 | JGI IMG/M metagenome (GOLD analysis project Ga0268386, IMG submission 200260) | Soil microbial communities from uranium-contaminated site in the Upper Colorado River Basin, Wyoming, United States - RVT150D86... ... | reverse complement strand
GATCTTGACTGGAAGATCTCGACCCGCGTCGTGCGCCTCGCGCCGCAGGAGGGCGGCTTGACCGTCACTGTGCCGCTGCTCCCCGGAGAGGCTGTGACCGAGACCGGACCGGGTGTGGCGGTGGATGCAGGCACCGCACGTGTCTCGCTGCAATCCGGACAAGGTTCGAGTGGGTGGCGGTCGACGCTCCAGCGGGAGAGCGTCATCGAGCTCGATACCCCAGCGGATGCGAACTGGACCGAGGTCTGGAATATTTCGGCCGCACCCTCCTGGCACCTCGAGTTCGCCGGCACGCCCGAAATCGCCGGCTCGCCTGGCGGTGAGCGGCGTTTCCTGCCGCGCCCCGGTGAAAACCTCAGCATCACAGTGACACGGCCGGAGGTTGTCGCAGGTGAGCTCCTCGTGCTCGATGCGGTGACCGCGCAATACCAGGTCGGACCTCGGGCCACCGCAATGCAGATCGACTACCGATATCGCAGCACGCAGGGCGGTCGGCAGCTCGTGCGGTTGCCGGCGGGCAGTACGCTCGAAGACATCAGTGTCGATGGCCGTTCCATTGCCCTGCGACTCGAGGACGACGTGCTCGCGCTGCCGATCGAACCCGGCGAGCATGCCGTGCTGTTGCGTGCACAGGCTGCGCTGCCGGTTGCATGGCGCGTGACGACACCCTCGATCGATCTTGGTGCGCCTGCTGGAAACGTATCGACACGCCTCGAACTGCCTGCGAACCGCTGGATCCTGTGGGCGCAGGGGACAGGCGTCGGGCCGGCGATTCTGTACTGGTCGGAGCTGGTCGCGTTCCTGGTGCTCGCGGTGCTCGTCGGCCGCCACCGGCAGTCGCCGCTCAGAACGCACGAGTGGCTATTGCTCGGTCTCGGGCTCAGCACGTTTTCCTGGTGGGTGCTGTTGATCTTCGCAGGCTGGCTGTTCACGATGCGCTGGCGCGAGCGCACGCAACTCTCGGATCCGGTCGCGTTCAACGTCGTGCAGATCGTGCTCGCGGTCCTGGCTGTGATCGCACTGCTCGCACTCGTCAGCGCGATCCCGAACGGACTGCTCGGCGCGCCGGACATGCGGATCGCCGGTCCGGGCTCGTACGGCTCTACACTGTCCTGGTTCGACGATCGCGTCACCGGTGAGCTGCCGGGCAAGACGGCGATCAACGTCTCGCTCTGGTGGTACAAGGCCGCAATGCTTGGCTGGGCGCTCTGGCTCTCGTTCGCGCTCGTGCGTTGGGTGCCGTGGGCCTGGCGAGCTTACTCGAGCGGCGACTACTGGCGGCGTCGGCCGAGGAAGCTGGCGTAGGTCTGAAGGCCCCCTTGCCTCAGCCCATCACACCCGACGATGCAAATTCCACCCAACTCTGCCGAACGCACCGGCGTGCGAGTGCCGCCGTTGCTGGTTTACGGCGGGGGTGTCGGTGCAGGCTGGCTGCTCGGCCGCCTCTGGCCGATCCCTGTGCCCGGCGGCGATCTGCTGATCGTGACGGCCGTGCTCTGGATGCTTGCCGGTCTCGGGCTTGCGCTTTGGGGCGCGGTCGTGTTCCGGCGTGCGGGAACGACCGTCAATCCGTTTGGCGGAACGAGTTCGATTGTTGCGACAGGACCTTACCGTTACACGCGCAATCCGATGTACGTTGGCTTTGCCTGCATCCAGTTCGGCCTCGGTCTCGCGCTGCGCGAAGGATGGATTCTCATCCTGCTCGTGCCGGTTATCGTCATCATCGACCGCTTCGCAGTGCGCCGCGAGGAACAGTACCTCGGACGCAAGCACGGCGATGATTGGATCACGTACGCGCAACGAGTGAGACGCTGGCTATGAGCACCCCGGGCAGATTTCGCGTCGCGATCTCGATCGCAGTCAGCCTGCTTACGGCAGCATGCAGCGAGGCCGTCTCGCCGGAAGCGGAAGTCCGTGCCGTCATCGTTGCTGCGGAGGAGGCCGCCGAGGCTCGCTCGGTGAGGGATCTGATGGCGCTCGCTGCGCCCGGCTTCGCCGGGCCTGATGGCACGTCGGTCGACGAGCTCGAGCGCTACCTGCGCGGCTATTTCATAGCGAACCAGTCGGTCAGGCTGCTGACACGCGTGACGCACCTCGAGGTGCTCGCAGCAGACGTCGCCGAAGCCGAAGTCACGGTCGCGGCCGTGGGCAAGGATGCCGAAGCGACCGCCGCCTGGGACCTTGCGTTCGACGTTTACGATTTCGCTCTCGATCTGCGCCGGATAGACGGCGAGTGGAAAGTGATCCACGCCGATTGGCGCCGGCCGGGCGTGATCGGGCGCTAGACCGCGGACCATCGGGCTGGGGGCTGGAGGCTTGGGGCTGGAGCGCGGATCGAGGCAGCTGCGCGTGAACCGGAGGCGGATCGGGTCTCACTTCCGACCTCCAGTCTACAGCCTCCAGCCCCCAAGCCGGCCTGTGAGCGCGCGCTCAGAGGCTGTAATGCATCGGCAGCAGGATCGCAAACAATGTGACCATCAACAGCACCAGCGGCAGGCCGACGCGGACGTAGTCGCGGAATTCGTAACCGGCTGCGTTCATGATCAGCAGGTTCGTCTGGTAGCCCATTGGCGTTGCATACGCGAGGTTGCAGCCGAACAGGATCGCGAGCACGAACGGTTCGGGCGCCGCACCGAGGCTCTGCGAGATCGCGACTGCGATTGGCGTGCCGACCGCGGCCGCTGCATTGTTGGTGATGAAGTTCGTCATCATCGCCATGAAGATCATCAACGCCGCGAGCACGATCTCCGGCGGCGCCCAGCCGGTCAGCAGCAGGAAGATTTCGGCGAGAAAACGGGCGCCGCCTGTGTCCATCAGAGCCTTGCCGATCGCGAGACTCGCGGCGACGAGCAGCACGACCTCGGCCGAGATCGCGGTGCCGATCCGTTCGAGGCGAATGCAGCGTGTCAGGATCAGCAGCGTCACGCCAAACAGCGAGGCGACCGAGATCGGCAGCATGCCGGAGGCGGCGGAGGCGATCACCGATGTCATGATGGCGACGGCGATCGGTGCCTTGTTCGTGCGTGGCAGCTCGAGCGTGCCGTCGAGGACGAGAAGGTTGCTGTCCGACTTGATCCGCGAGATGTGCTGGCCATCCCCCTGGACGAGCAGCACGTCGCCCGGCCGCAGACGTACCGCGCCGAGCTCGCTGTCGAGTTGCTCGGGCTCCGCGTCCTCTTCGCGAGCCCGATAAAGCGCCAGCGTCACGACACCGAATCGATCGGCGAACCGCACTTCCTTCAGCGTCCGGCCGGACAGAGATGAGGCCGCGGTAATCACGACTTCGGCGAGATGCTGGTCCTCGCCCTGCAACGGATTCTCGCCCGTGACCGGGTGCTCGAGATCGCCGGCACTGTAGAGCGTCGCCCCGAGCAGTCGCTCCGCTTCCTTGAGGTCTGCGGAGGTGCCGCTGACGTACAGTCGATCGCCCGCCTGCAGTTTCAGCGACGGCAGCTTCATCAGGAACACGTCGTCGCCACGCTGGATCCGGGAAATCCTGAGATCGCGCACGCGGTTGCGTACGTCAACCAGGCGGCGCTCGTCGGCATAGCTTTTCGGCACGATATAGAGCACCGCATCGTAGACGCGCGGCGAGGTGCTCGCGAGACGTGTGGGCCGGTCCGGCAGCAGGCGAGGCGCGATCAACCACAGATAGACGAGACCGAAGGCAGCCGCTTTAGCGACGATCGGCGTGAACTCGAAAAGGCCGAAGCGATCGACGCCGAGGTCGGCTGCGATCGACACGACGAGCAGATTCGTCGATGTACCGATCGTCGTGCCCATACCGCCGATCAGCACGGCGCAATTCATCGGCATCAGGGTCTTCGCCGGCGAGGAGCCGGTCTTGACCGCGAGTCCGATCAAAACCGGCATCATCAGCACGACGACCGGCGTGTCGTTGATGACGCCTGACAGCAGCATGCATGCGATCAGGAGCACGAGCAGTGCCAGTCCGCTGCTGACCTGCCAGAGCCGCGCCAGAAGTCGCGCCACCGGTTCGAGCGCGCCGGTCACGACGAGCCCGCGGCCGAGAATCATCAGGCTGCAGATCGTGATCAGCGCTTCGTGGCTGAAACCGGAGAAAAAGTCGGCCGGTCCGAGGCGCTTGCCTTCGACCGTCTGGTACGGGAACAGATAGAAGACGAAAGCGAGCGTTGCGATCACGGTGAGGCTCGTGATCACCATCGGGATTCTCGGTCGCGTGAACATGTAGAACGCGATCCCGATGAAGACCAGCATCGCGATCCCGTGTGCACTGATCGAAATATCCGCCATCCGGCCCCGCCGTCGTTCCGGGCGCTCGCGGGCGCCGGCGGGCCAAGCATACCGGAACGGCTGGCACCCCCCGGCGTCCGCCTTGGGCAGTCCCTCGGCAGGCCAGGCCGCGCGCGCTTTGCGCCGGTCTGCAGGCGCGCATTGACGGATGACGTCACGCCGGTAAGATGGACCCATCCCGACGGGCTGTTACCTGGCCAAACGGCACTCGATGAAGCCGTGCCCGCTGCCACGGGCCACGAGCACTGACTTGCGCCTGCGCGGATCACATTCGAAAGCAAAGGCCTCACGGCCCGACGACGACCGTGCTGCGCATTGCGCGCCGGCGCGCGTCGAAGGGGCTGTGGTCAGTCGAGGTTGCCATGACGACAGAACATCCAGGTCTGTACCGGGAGGCGTACGAGCGTGATAGCTGTGGCTTCGGGCTGATCGCACATCTCGACGATCAGCCGAGTCACTGGATCGTACAGACGGCCATCCAGGCGTTGACGCGGCTCACGCACCGCGGTGCCATCGCGGCCGATGGCAAGACCGGCGACGGCTGTGGCCTCCTGTTGAAGAAACCTGACCCGTTCCTGCGCGAACTCGCCGGCGAGGCGGGTATCCGCATTGCTGCGCGCTTCACCGCCGGGAACGTTTTCCTGAGTCGTGACACGGATGTTGCTGCACGCGCACGCGCGACGCTCGAACAGGCGGTGCGCGGCGCCGGCCTCGAGGTGGCTGGCTGGCGGGTCGTGCCGACGCAGCCGGAGGTCTGTGGGAGCGAAGCGCTGAAGACGCTGCCGCAGATCGAGCAGTTGTTCGTGAATGCCGGCGATGACCTCGACGATGCCGCGTTCAATCGTCGCCTGTACATGGCGCGGCGCCGTGCCGAGAAGGCGCTCGAAGGTTCGGACCCGGTCTTCTACGTGCCGAGCCTGTCCGCAGTCACGATCGTCTACAAGGGCATGGTGATGCCCGAGTATCTCACTGCTTTCTATCCGGATCTGTCGGACGAGCGTCTCACAACCTCGGCGGCGGTGTTCCATCAGCGCTTCTCGACGAACACGATGCCGCAATGGCGGCTCGCGCATCCGTACCGCTTCCTCGCACACAACGGTGAGATCAACACGATCCAGGGAAACAGGAATTGGGCGTACGCGCGCGGTCCGGTCATGCGTTCACCGTTGCTGCCGGATCTCGCCGACGCGCTGCCGCTCGTCTCGATGCAGGGCTCCGACTCGCAGTCCCTCGACAACATGCTCGAAGTGTTGTTGCTCGGCGGCCTCGACGTGATGCATGCGATGCGGCTCATGATGCCGCCGGCATGGCAGACGGTCGACATGATCGATCCGGATCTACGTGCGTTCTACGAGTATTACGCGCTGCACATGGAGCCGTGGGACGGCCCGGCCGGCGTGGTGATGACCGATGGCCGCTATGCCGCATGTGCGCTCGATCGCAACGGCCTGCGGCCGGCGCGCTGGGTGCTGACGCGCAACCGCCATCTGACGATCGCGTCGGAGTCGGGTGTCTGGGACTACGCGCCCGAAGACGTCGACCGCAAGGGTCGACTGGCGCCCGGCGAGATGCTCGCGCTCGATCTGCAGAGCGGCACGTTGCTCGAGACGCCGCAGGTCGATGCGCTGCTGAAGGGCCGGCATCCGTACAAGAAGTGGCTGAAGCAGGGTGTGCGCTATCTCGAGTCCGAACTGATCGATCCGCGGCTCGCGGCCGAGCCGATGGATCGCGACACGCTGTCGACGTATCAGAAGATGTTCAACGTCACAGCGGAGGAGCGGGACGAGATCATCCGCGTGCTCGCGGAGGACGAGAGCGAGGCCGTCGGCTCGATGGGCGACGATACCCCGATCGCGGTCCTGTCGCGGCACGTGCGCTCGCTCTACGACTATTTCCGGCAGCAGTTCGCGCAGGTCACGAACCCCCCGATCGATCCGCTGCGCGAGTCGATCGTGATGTCGCTGCAGACGCAGATCGGCCAGGAGTCGAACGTGTTCCTGCCGAGTCCACAGCATGCGCGGATGATCGCGATGAATTCGCCGGTCCTGTCGCAACGGAAGCTGAGGCAGATCCTCGGGATGCGCGATGCCGGCATCACGCACGAGTTTCTCGATCTCAATCACCCGGCGGGCACCTCGCTCGCCGAGGCGCTCGAGTCGCTCTGCGATCGGGCCGAAACCGCGGTGCGCGCAGGCAAGCTGGTGCTGCTCCTGTCGGATCGGTACCTGCAGCAAGGCAAGGTGCCCGTGCACGCGCTGCTCGCAACGGGCGCCGTGCATCACCGGCTCGTGCGCACCGGACTGCGCTGCCGTTGCAATCTGCTGGTCGAAACCGGAACGGCACGCGATGCGCATCATTTCGCTTGCCTGATCGGCTATGGCGCGACCGCGGTCTACCCCTACATGGCGTATCAGACGCTGTTCGACATGATGCAGAAAGGCGCCGTGCGCATGGATGCAGCGACGCGTGGCGAGCTCGGTCGCAGCTACCGGCGCGGCATCCGCAAGGGGCTGTTCAAGATCATTTCGAAGATGGGCATTTCGACGATCGCGAGCTACCGCAGTGCGCAGTTGTTCGAGATCGTCGGGCTCGCGCCCGAAGTGGTCGACCTGTGCTTCCCGGGCACGGTGAGCCGGATCGGCGGCGCAAGTTTCGCTGACCTCGAAGCCGAGCAGAAGATGCTCGCCGCACGCGCCTGGGAGCCGGGCGCCGTGGTGGAGCAGGGCGGTCTGCACAAATACGTGCACGGCGGCGAGTACCACATGTACAACCCGGACGTGATCGCGACCTTGCAGGGCGCCGTGATGACGGGCGATTACCAGACCTATCGCAAGTTCGCAAGCTGCGTGAACGAACGGCCGATCTCGACGATCCGCGACATGCTCGCGCTGCGCGCCGGACGGACTCCGATCCCACTCGCAGAAGTCGAACCCCTCGAGTCGATCGTGAAGCGCTTCGACTCCGCCGGGATGTCGCTCGGCGCCTTGTCTCCCGAGGCGCACGAGGCGCTTGCGATCGCGATGAATCGACTCGGCGCACGCTCGAATTCCGGGGAGGGTGGCGAGGATCCCGAGCGCTACGGCAACGAGCGCAACTCCAAGATCAAGCAGGTGGCGTCGGGTCGTTTCGGTGTGACGCCGCAGTACCTCGTCAATGCCGAGGTGCTGCAGATCAAGATCGCACAGGGGGCGAAGCCTGGTGAAGGCGGCCAGCTTCCAGGGCACAAGGTCAACGAGATGATCGCCCGGCTGCGCTTCGCCCGGCCGGGGGTGGGCCTGATTTCGCCGCCGCCGCATCACGATATCTATTCGATCGAGGATCTCGCGCAGCTGATCTTCGATCTGAAGCAGGTGAACCCCGCCGCGCTCGTTTCGGTCAAGCTCGTCGCCGAGCCGGGCGTCGGCACGATCGCTGCGGGCGTCGCGAAGGCCTACGCGGACCTGATCACGATCTCGGGTCACGATGGGGGCACGGGCGCGAGCCCGATCAGCTCGATTCACTACGCAGGGACGCCCTGGGAGCTCGGTCTCGCCGAGACACACCAGACGCTGCGCATCAACAACATGCGCCACCTCGTGCGGCTGCAGACGGACGGCGGTCTGAAAACGGGCCTCGACGTGATCAAGGCCGCGATCATCGGCGCCGAGAGCTTTGGCTTCGGTACCGCGCCGATGGTGGCGCTCGGCTGCAAGTACCTGCGCATCTGCCATCTGAACAACTGCGCGACCGGGGTCGCCACTCAGCACAAGGTGTTGCGCAGCAAGTTCTTCATCGGGCTGCCGGAGATGGTCATGAACTATTTCCGATTCGTCGCAATGGAAGTGCGCGAATTGCTGGCGGAGCTCGGCGTGCGCAGGCTCGAAGAGCTGATCGGCCGGACCGAGTTACTCGAGCCGCGCGCCGGTGCAACGGTCAAGCAGCAGCGACTCGATCTGACGCCGATCCTTTCGGACGCGGGTCTCGCCGGCACGATGCCGCAGTTCTGCACGGAGGCGCGCAACGAGCCGTTCGACAAGGGCGAGCTCGCCGAACGGATGGTCGCGGACATGCTGCCGGCTATCGAGTGTGCGAACGGCGGGACATTCGAATATTCGGTGCACAACTTCAATCGTTCGATCGGCGCGCGTGTGTCAGGCGAGATCGCACGCCGCCACGGCGATTACGGAATGTCGGCTGCGCCGCTGACAGTGCGCGTGCGCGGCTCGGCAGGACAGAGCTTCGGCGTCTGGAATGCGGGCGGCCTCAACATGTATCTCGAGGGCGATGCCAACGATTACGTCGGCAAGGGCATGGCGGCGGGCAAGCTCGTGCTGTATCCGGACCGCAATGCGCGCTTCGTCGCGCGCGACACGGTGATCATGGGCAACACGTGTCTGTACGGGGCCACCGGCGGCATGCTTTTCGCGGCCGGCCAGGCGGGCGAACGGTTCGCCGTGCGCAACTCCGGTGCGATCGCGGTCATCGAAGGGGCGGGCGATCATTGCTGCGAATACATGACCGGAGGTGTCGTCGCCGTGCTCGGTCGTACGGGGCTCAATTTCGGTGCCGGGTTCACCGGCGGCTTCGCGTACGTGCTCGACCTCGATCGCGACTTCGTCGACCGCTACAACCACGAGCTGATCGATATCCATCGCATCACGCCGGAGGGCATGGAGCAGTACCTGCAACACCTGCGCACGCTGATCGAGCAGCACGTCGTCGAGACCGGCAGCCTCTGGGCGCAGGAGATCCAGAATGATTTCCGCAGCTACATCGGCAAGTTCTGGGTCGTGAAGCCGAAGGCCGCCGCGATCGATTCGCTGATCGAGAATCTGAGGAGGGCGGCGTGAGCGCGATGGCTGGAGGCTGGGGGCTGGAGGCCGGAGGAGCGATCCAGGTGTCTGACGCCGCTTCGACCAGCTTCGAAGGCTGCGCATGCAGTCACGTATCGACTCTCTCAGAGACTTGCAGCCGCGCGTCCGACCTCCAGCCCCTAGCCCCCAGCCTCCAGCCCGGCGCCTGACCCATGTCGCCCAAGCCCCTCCAGTTCCTCGAGCTCCCACGCCGCGATCCCGAGAAGTTGCCGGTCGAGGTGCGGATCCGACAATTCGGCGAGATCTACTCGCAGTACGATCCGGACGGTGCAGCCCAGCAGGCGGGACGTTGTCTGTCCTGCGGTAACCCGTTCTGCGAATGGAAATGTCCGGTCCACAACTACATCCCCAACTGGCTGCAGCTGATCGCTGACGGCAAACTGTTCGAGGCTGCCGAGCTCTCGCATCGAACGAACTCGTTGCCGGAAGTCTGCGGACGCATCTGCCCGCAGGATCGTCTCTGCGAAGGCGCCTGCACGTTGAACGACGGACATGGCGCGGTGACGATCGGGTCGATCGAGAAGTACATCACCGACGAGGCATTGCGGCAGGGCTGGCGGCCGGACATGTCGAACGTCGTGCCGACCGGGCGGCGTGTCGCGGTCGTCGGTGCGGGACCGGCCGGGCTCGGTTGTGCCGATGTGCTGGTGCGTAACGGCGTGCAGCCGATCGTGTTCGACCGCTATTCGAAGATCGGCGGGCTGCTGACCTTCGGCATCCCGCCGTTCAAGCTCGACAAGGAGGTTGTCGAAACCCGGCGAGCACTGATGGAGGAGATGGGTGTCGAGTTCGTGCTGAATACCGAGATCGGCCGCGACATGCCGTTGCAGCACCTGCTCGATGAGTTCGACGCGGTGTTCCTCGGGCTCGGCGCCTATACGTACGTGAAGGGTGGCTTTCCTGGCGAGGATCTCCCCGGTGTCTACGAGGCGTTGCCCTATCTGATCGCGAACATCAACCGCGAGCTCGGCATCGGTGTACCGGGCGAGTTCGTCAGTCTCAGGGACAAGCGCGTCGTCGTGCTCGGCGGTGGCGACACCAGCATGGACTGCAACCGCACCGCGATCCGTCAGGGCGCCGAGAGCGTCGTCTGCACGTATCGGCGCGACGAAGCGAACATGCCCGGGTCACGCCGGGACATGAAGAATGCGCGCGAGGAGGGCGTCGAATTTCTGTTCAATCGGCAGCCCATCGAGATCATCGGCTCCGACAGCGTCGCGGGCGTCAAAGTCGTCGAAACGCGCCTCGGTCCGCCCGGGCCCCGCGGCCGCCGCCTGCCGGAACCGATCCCGGGATCCGAGGAAGTGATTCCGGCCGATGCGGTCGTGATCGCGTTCGGGTTCCTGCCGAGTCCACCGGACTGGTTCGAGGACTATGGGATCGCGCTGCATCCGAACGGCCGGATCCGCGTCTCGGCGAATCCGGCGACGGCGTTTCAGAGCACGCACCCGAAGGTCTTCGCCGGCGGCGACATCGTGCGCGGGTCGGATCTCGTCGTCACGGCGGTGTTCGAAGGTCGCGAGGCCGCGCGCGGCATCCTGCACCAGCTCGGACTCGCGCGCGCCGCCGCGTAGGCCCGGCGCGCGGCGGCGTAGCCCGTCGGACGGGAATCCGGGGATCCGGGATCGGGGGTCGGGGATCCGTCAGAATGCAGAGCCGGACCGCGGATCTCGGACCCGGATCCCCGATCCCGGACCCCGGATCCCCATTGCCTGTGCCTCACTGTGCCTCACTCTGCCGTCTCGTCACACGCCGCGGCCCGGCCGAGCAGCAGCTGCCGTTCGCGCACGTTGCGCGCGAGGCCCGCAGCCCGCACGAATTCGGCGCGCGCCTCTTCGCGGCGATCTAGTTTCGCGAGCAAGTCGCCGCGCACACTCGGCAGCAGGTGGTAGTCCTTGAGTGCCGACTCGCTGCGCAGCGCGTCGACGATCTCGAGCCCGGCGGCAGCGCCGAATGCCATCGAGACCGCCACCGCACGATTCAGCTCGACGACCGGCGAGGGTGCTAGTTGTGCGAGGGCATCGTAGAGTGCGGCGATCCGCCCCCAGTCCGTCTCTTCGGCCGTGCGGGCGCGGGCGTGACACGCGGCGATCGCGGCCTGCAGTGCGTAGGGACCGAGCGCTCCGCCCAGAGCTTCAGCGCGCGCGAGTGCGGCGAGGCCGCGACGGATCAGTAACTGATCCCAGTGCGCGCGGTCCTGCTCGAGCAACAGGATCGGCTCGCCCGAGCTGTCGACCCGCGCACGCATCCGCGACGCCTGAATTTCCATCAGCGACACGAGTCCATGCACTTCGGGCTCGTGCGGGGCGAGCTCTGCCAGGATGCGCCCGAGTCGCAGCGCCTCTTCGCAGAGCATCGGCCGCACCCACTCGGCGCCTGCGGTGGCGGCATAGCCTTCATTGAAGATCAGGTAGATCACTTCGACTACGGAGCCGAGTCGGCTCTCGAGCTCGGCCGCATTCGGCACCTCGAACGGCACTCGTGCCTCGGTCAGCGCTCGTTTGGCCCGCACGACCCGTTGCGCGAGCGTCGCCTCCGAAACGAGAAAGGCGCGTGCGATCTCGCCGGTCGTGAGTCCGCCCAGCATACGCAGCGTCAGCGCAACGCGCGCTTCGGTCGACAGCACCGGATGGCACGCGACAAACATCAGGCGCAGCAGATCGTCACCGATCGGATCGTCGACAGCAGCGTCTGGCGTTGGCGCGGATTCTTCGAGCTGACCTTCGATCTCGAAAGTCAGAGCCGCTTCCTTCTGCTGGTGGAGGGTCTTGCGGCGCAGCTGGTCGATCGCCCGGTGCTTCGCGGTCGCCGTCAGCCAGGCGCCAGGGTTGTCCGGAATACCCTGCTCCGGCCACTGCTCAAGCGCCGACAGCAGTGCCTGCTGCGCGATGTCTTCGGCGAGCGCGACGTCGCGCAGCAGACGCGTGAGACTGGCGATGATCTTGCCCGCCTCCATCCGCCAGACGGCGTCGATCGTCCGGTGCACGTTCATCGTCATCGGCGGATTGCCGTTCAGGCGTTCAGGTGAAACAGGGTCCGAACTCGCGGACTTCAACGGTAGCCCAGCGCGCGGCCGGGCACGCGGCAGCGATTTCGATCGCCTGCTCCCGAGTCTCGCAGGCAAGCAGGAAATAGCCGCCCACCATTTCCTTGGCTTCGGAAAACGGTCCGTCGACCAGCGTGCGCCGGTCACCGCGCACCTGCACGCGCGCCGCATCGGAGCGCAAAGACTGGCTCGTCTTCAGCAGCCCACGGGCTTCGAGATCCGTGCTGAATCGTTTCATCTGGTCGTAGAGCTCGCGACCCTCTGCCTCGGAACGTTCGCGACGCTGGCCCACGGGCTCGATGATCAACAGCATGTAACTCATGTGGCTCTCACGGGTACTCAGATCGACAACGAAGGATGAGGCAGCCGGGCTGCAATGCGCACGCGTCCAATCATTTCATCTGCAATCGCTGCAAGCTCGATTCGCACAGGGGCGCTCCTGCTCGCTCTGCTCTCGCGGGCGAAGCGACCGACCAGCCGTCGAGGGCCACCAGGTTCCAGACGATCAACCTGCGCCTGCCGCCGCCGCCAGTGCCTGCTGTCATTGCGCAACGGTCACCATCCAGGCGACGCCGAAGCGGTCGCGGATCATGCCGAAGCAGGGGGACCAAAAGGTCTTGCCGAGCGGCATCTGGATCTGGCCGTCACGAGCAAGCGCGGTGAACATTCGCTCGGCCGCAGCCGCATCGGGCACGCTGAGCGACAGCGAGAAGCCCTGGAACTGCGGTTGGCCACCGCAGTTGCCATCGGACGCCATCACGAGCGCTCCCCCGACTCTGAGACTCGCGTGCATCACCTTGTTCTCGGAGCCGGGCGGGATCATGCCTTCCGGCACCGGATCCGGACTGTCCTTGAAACGCATCAGCATCTCGATTTCGGCACCGAGCGCCTCCCGGTAGAACTCCACAGCCTCTTCGCAGCGGCCGTCAAAAAACAGGTACGGCTGGATCTCCATTGCCCTCTCCTCATTGCGTCCTGCGGGTGGTTATCGCTCGCTCGAGCGGGCCAGCCTTGCAGCCTGCTCGCGCAAACGCTCTTCCTGAGCACGCAGTTCCGGCGTGAATTCTGCGCCGAAGTCGTCGGCTTCGAACACCGGTCGAATCTCGATCTCCGCTTCCTCGCCGGTAGGGTTCGGACAGCGCTTGACCCACTCGATCGCTTCCTCGAGTGAATTCACCTGCCACAACCAGAAACCGGCGATCAGCTCCTTGGTCTCGGCGAACGGGCCGTCGATTACCGTGCGCTTGTCACCTTGAAACCGGACGCGGGCGGCGCGCGAGGTGGGGTGGAGGCCCTCGCCAGCGAGCATCACGCCGGCCTTGACGAGCTCCTCGTTGAATTTGCCCATCTCGGCGAGCAGGGCTTCGCTCGGCATCACACCCGCTTCGGTGTCTTTGGTGGCCTTGATCAGAACCATGCATCGCATCGCAGTCTCCTCGGGCTCGCGTGAGCCGCTCGAGTCGTGGATTTCCGGGTACTGCAGCCCAGCCGGTGAAAGACCTGAAGGGGTTTCTTCCACCCGGTCAGGTTGTGGCGGGCGCTACGACAGTACGACGAACCGGCCGCGCGAAATTCGACAGCGACGCGCATTTTTCTTGAGTCAGCGGGTCGGAGCCCTGCCGCGTTGCGGGGGGTTGAGAGGCGATGCGGTCACCGGGTCAGCAGCGGTCGAGCCTGGATCGGTCGACGGCGAGGCGCGGCAGCTCGCAGACAAAAAAAAGCCCCGCTCCGCGGGGCTCCCTCGTTTCGTCCTGGCGTCGTTTACTTACTTCTTGTTGTTGGTTGCTTTCTTCTTCTACGGACGCCGAGGTTCACGAAACGATCTTGGCTACTGCGTCGCCTTCGGCCAGCTACACCGGCGCTTCCCGCAGCCGGCGGCGTCCCTCGTGGACGCTTTCTTTTCTCCCCTGCGGTTCCATCCCCGCTTCTCTGCCTTGTCCCACGGTGCTGAGCCATCGTGGCTGGCGGATGTAAAGCAAGGCGTATGCCAACGGCACGAGGTTTCCATTGAAAACAAGGGATTACGCTGTGTTTCGGGAGGTGGCTCGACCCGTCCAACGAGTCGTACGCGCGTTACTGTAAAGTCGGCCGACATTCCGATGCGCATTTATTTGACGTCGCCAGCGCCAGCCGCTTGCGCGCCATGCGCCCGCACATCGCATTCGCTTGGCGGCGGCGGATCTGCAATCAAGTCTCCCGACCACTCGACCTCGAAGATCACGCCCGAGCCATTGTCGAGATTTCGCGCAGCGATTTCGGCCCCATGGAACGTCGCAATCAGTTTCGCGATGTACAACCCGAGCCCGAGGTGAGGGGTGTCGCTGCGGGCCGCCCGTGCAGCCGTCATCGAATCGAACAGCGTGTGGGCGAGTTCGGCCGGCAGCGGCGGCCCGGGGTTGCGAACGTAGACGCGACGACTCGAAGCGGCGGCAGTGAGGCCGATCTCGATCGCGCCACCCGGCGGACAGAAGTCGTTCGCGTTGTCGACCAGCTTGTCGAGCATTTGTGCGATGAGCTCGGGCGACCCGGAGATGAAGACCGGTGTGCTGACCACGCGCACCGTCACGCGATCGATGCCGAAGGACGCGCGGTAGGCGGAGCCGACTTCGCGAACGAGCGCCGCCAGATCGAAGCGGACCCGTTCGGTCTCGAGCACGCTTTGCTCGACGCGCGTCGCTTCGCTCATCGCGTTCAGGATGCGCTGCAGCCGGGTCGCCCCCTCCCGGGCGCGCGCGAGATAGATCCGGTGCTCGCTGTCGATCTGCGCCGACTCGAGATTATCGAGCGATGAGCTCACGATCGTGAGGGGCGTCCGCAGCTCGTGAGACAGCTTGGACGCGAGCGACTTCAGGTAACTGTGATACTCCTGCACGCGGCCGAGCAACGCATCGAAGCTTCTCGCCAGGGCGCCTAGTTCGTCGGCCGCCGTACGTTCGGGCAGGTCGGGGGCGAGACGACCTTCTGGCGTCAGCGCCGTCTCGGCGGCGCGGGCGAGCCGGCGGAGCCGGATGCCGAGCCAGGCGCTGAACAACGTGACCGCAAGCACCGTGACGAGACTGACACCGAGCGTCACGTCCAGAAGCCGCGCGAGCGCGGCATCGCGCAGCAGCAGCACACGCTCGGCCGGCTGCTCGATGATCAGCGCACCGAGTCGCTGTCCTTGCGCGGTCAACGTCGCGGCCGCTCGCACCATCGAGGGGTCGCCGTGGGCCGCAGCCAGCCAGACCGCATCGTCGCGACCCTCGAGCGCGGAATCGACCGGCTCGCCGACGATCGCCACCGGCACACGGTTCGGCGGGGCGGCCGTCTCGGGGCGGGCGAGCAGCCGCCGGTACAGGGCGGCGCGCCAGCCCTCCTCGGAGCGCACTTCGCGTAGATGTGCATCACTGTCCGGAGCCAGCGAGCCCGCTCGCGCGAGCAACAGGCCGTGCACGTCGACGACCGACAGGCGCATCCGGGGAGCCGTCAGCGCTGCGAGCTGGCTCTCGAGGTCCGGAGAAGCGACGTGCAACCAGCCGAGGCGCGCAGTGCCCGCCACCGTTCGGCCCCGGTCATCGACGACGAACACCGCGAGTCGCACGCCCAGGAGGCGCAACGGCAGACGCAGCTCGATTGCAAATCCTCGCTCGACGCTGCGGGCTGTACCCGAAATCCGTGTTTCTGTCGGCCCGAGCGGCGCCCACGGCGCGCCGACCGCCACAGGGTAGGCGGACACCGGCCCGGGGCCATTCGCCTGCGCCGCCCAGGCGTGCTCGGCACCCTCGACGTCGCGAGTCAGCACGATCAGGCTGAGATCCTTGGGCTCCGCGGCGGAGTCGCCAGCCGGCCCGAACTGTCCGTACAGATACAGCGTGCGCGAGATCACCCCGACTCGAACGTCGCTGGTGGTTGTCGTGGGCGCTGGCCATTCGTCGGCATAACCGTCGAGCAACGGGCGCGTCGGCAGCAACGGTGCAAAGTAGTCGCGCTTCTGCACGTCGAATTCCGTGCGCATCGCGGCATCCCGATACAGGAGCGCCGGGTCCGCGGCCACCACGTGCGACAACGTGCGCGCGGTGGTGAGCAGCGCCTCTTCCTGCCCGACGCGCAGCGCTCGTTCCATCTCGCGTGCGTACTGACAGCCGGCCCATGGCAGGCCGAGGGTCAGCAGGCTGAGGAGCAGTAAGCGAGTACGCAGGGACATGAAGAGCTTCGACGCGATTGTACGCCGCAGATTCGCCTCATCCGCACCAGCGATAACCCATCCCGTACACCGTTTCGATGCCATCGAAGGCGGGATCGATCGCGATGAACTTGCGGCGAATCCGCTTCACGTGCGAGGTGATCGTGTTGTCGTCGAGGACCACGTTCGCGGCATCCATCAGCTGCTGGCGACTCTTGACGTGTCCCGGATTCAGCGCAAGCGCGTGCACGATCCAGAATTCGGTCAGCGTGAGTCCGATCGGCTGTCGCTGCCAGCTCGCAGTGAGTCGCTCGACATCGATCGACAGCGCGCCGCGTTCGAGCTCGCGAGCGGGCATCGCGGGATTACGCATCACATCGACGCGACGGAACAAGGCGCCCACGCGCGCGAGCAGGTGCGGCAGGGTCAGGTCCTTCGTCAGGTAATCGTCGGCGCCCAATCTCAACCCGGACACGGCATCGAGCTCGCTGTCACGTGCGGTCAGAAAGATGATCGGCACGTCCTCGGACAGCGCACGCAACTCCCGGCACAGCGCAAAGCCGCCTTCCGGCTCGTCCTCCAGGCCGACGTCGATGACGGCGAGGTCCGGCAACCGCGTTCTGAAGGCGGTGATCGCCTCGTTGCGATTCGAGTACGCGCGGACGGAGTAGCCGTGCCTGGAGAACGCCGCAGAGTAATTGTCCCGAATCGCGGGCTCATCCTCGACGATCGCAATCAGCTTGCGCATGACTTCACGTTTCCCACGACCAACAGGGCGAACAGGAGTCTAGCGGGCTGCGCAGGACCCTGCGCGGCGCGCCACAATTCGCCACAATCGCGCGTCGTATCGCCATCGAGTGGCGGCGGAAAGGCCGCAAGCTGCGCTCGTAATGCATCGCATCCCCAATCCCTGGAGGATCGATGATGGCGGATCCGGACAAGACCCGCGCGCAAGCCGGCGGGCAACGATGGACGCGTGAGTACCTCGAGCGGCGCGGCACCGATGGTCAGGCGTTTCGCGATCGGCGCGCCCGCGCCCGCCCGCTGCATCTGCGCCGGCGCGAGCTGCTCTGGAACTGGCTCGCACTCGCGTTGGTCGCGGGGTGCTGGGACGTGGCCGGTCGTCTCGACGAGGTCGAGTTTGGTGCGCGGCACGTTGCCGTGATCGCGACGATGGCCCGCATCGTCGAGCATTAGCATGTCGTCGAACGCCGTCGCAGACACAGATCTCTGATCCTGGGTGGAGGCCTTATGCCCGAAGGTTCGAACGGGTGGCGTATCGGACTTCTGCTGCTCGGCGTCTCGCTCGCGGCCGGACTCGTGATTGCGGCGCTGATCGTCTCGAACACGTTCGAACGGATCAAGCGTGCTGGCGAGAAGATCACGGTGAAAGGCTATGCCGAGCAGCCGCTCGACTCCGACGTAGGCGTCTGGCGCGGCAATCTGACGACGCGTGCCCCTTCGGTCACCGAGGCGTATGTAAAGCTCGATGCCGACAGTCAGCGGGTGCTCGCGTTCCTGCGCGAGCGCGTGGCCGGCGAAGCGGATCTCAAAGTCGGCCCGGTCAATATGGTGACGCAGTACGAGTACAACCCGCAGGGCGCCATGACTGGTCGGGTTGCCGGCTATCAGCTCGATCAGTCCTTCGAGATTACGTCGCATGATGTCGCGCTGATCGCCCGTATCGGACGCGAGGCGTCGATGTTGCTGAGCGAGGGCGTCGAGCTCAACTCCTGGCCGCCGCAGTTCTTCCTGTCGTCGCTGAACGAGGTAAAGGTGCGGCTGCTCGGCGCGGCTACCCAGGATGCCCGCCTGCGAGCGCAGCAATTCGCAAGCAACAGTGGCATCGAGGTCGGCCCGCTGAGATCGGCGAGCCAGGGTGTCTTTCAGATTACCCAGGTGAATTCGACCGAAACGGCGGACTACGGCAGCTATGACACCTCGACGATCGCGAAGTCCGTGAAGGCCGTGGTGACGATCGAATATGCGGTAGCAAGACCGTAACCGAGGGAAGACCGTGCTCCCGCCGATGAAGAACAGTTCATCGCGATTCGATCCGGCCGCAAGCACGTTCAGACCGGTTTGCGGCGAGTGACGCCTGCAAGGACGGCAATTCCGAGCGCGACATCACCTGGCTCGCCGCGGACGACGCAACGCTCTGCGCGTACAATCCCGCGCGGAGCATCCAGATGAACTCGACCGAAAACGACTCGCGGCCCGGCGAGGCAGCGGCGGACGACGGCTATCGATTCGGCCGTTGCACCGTCGATCCGCGCAGGCGTCTGGTCGTGGTTGATGGCTCGCCGGTCGATGCGCAGCCCAAGGTTTTCGACCTGCTGATGTACCTGCTCGAGCGGCGCGGGCGCGTCGTGGACAAGCGCGAGCTGCTCGATGCGCTGTGGCCCGACAGTGTCGTGACGGAGGCTTCGCTGACGCAGGCCGTCCGCAAGCTGCGCCAACTGCTCGGCGACGGTGCCGACCGTCAGTCGGTGATCCGCACCGTGTCGCGACGCGGATTTCAATTCATCGCTCCCGTCGACCCGCTCGGCCCCACAGAGCCCTCGCGGGACGCCTCTGCGATCGCGGTGCTGCCGTTCACGGACATGAGTCCCGGTCGTGATCAGGACTACTTCTGCGAGGGACTCGCCGAGGAACTGATCGATGCGCTGAGTCACGTCGACGGATTGCGGGTGGCCGCTCGCAGCGTTTCGTTTCATTTCCATGACCTCGATATCGACATTCGGGCGATGGGGAAACGACTCGGTGTCGGCACGCTGCTCGAGGGCAGCGTCCGCAAGGCGGGTGAGCGCGTCCGCATCACGGTCCAGCTGGTGGACGTCGAAAGTGGTTATCAGATGTGGTCGCGGCGCTTCGAGCGTCAACTCGACGACGTATTTGCGATTCAGGACGAGATCGCCGAGTCCGTCGCAACGCAACTGCGCGGAGCGACGCTGTCTGCACGCGAGAGAAGCGGATTGCGCCGCCAGCAGACCGTAGGCGACGCGTACGAGTTCTTCCTCCGGGGACGTCAGTCTCTGCATCGCATGCGGCGGCCCGACCTCGAGCAGAGTCAGCATATGTTCGAGAACGCGATTGCGACCGACATGCGATACGCACCGGCATGGGCGGGACTGGCGACCGTGCACGCGACGCTATACGAGTGGTTCGGCGCGAGTGCAGACGATCTCGTGCGTGCTGATCGCGCGAGCCTCACGGCAATGGAGCTCGCGCAAGATCTGGCCGATGCGCATGTTGCGCGCGGATTCACGCTCTCTCTGTATCCGCGCTACGACGAAGCGCGGCCGCACTTCGAGGCGGCGATCAGGATCAATCCGAACCTGTTCGACGCGTACTATTACTACGGCCGCGCGAGTTTCGCGGAGGGCGAGATCGCCCGCTCCGCCGACTTGTTCCGCAAGGCTGCGGAGGTCCGCCAGGAAGATTTTCAGAGCCCGAACCTTCTTGGACAGTCGTTGCGCATGCTCGGACGTCTCGATGAGGCGCGGGCCGCCACCCATGAGGCCTGCGTCCGCGCCGAGCGCATCCTGGCGTTGAACCCGGTCGATGGACGTGCGCTTTCCCTTGGTTCCCTGGCACTCTTCGAAGTCGGCCAGACGCAGCGGGCTTGGGAATGGTCCGCCCTTGCACTCGAACTCTATCCCGACGACATGAGCGCACTCGTTTGCGCGACGTGCCTGAGAGCCAAGGCCGGGTTGAAAGAGGCAGCGCTCGAGACCATCGAGCGCGCATTCAGCCGGGGCTGGGGCAAGCGCGACTGGATCGAGCACGATCCCGATTACGACCTGCTGCGGGACGATCCGCGATTTCAGCGCCTGTTGGCGCATCTCAAGTGATGCTTCGCCCGCGGCGCTCACTCGTCGCGGGTAGCTTCGAGGGGCAGCATAGCTGCAACGACCGCTGGTCGGCGTCGTCCTACGGGCAGCGTGGTCGCGCTCCGATCATCGCTGAACCCGGGATACGGCCCAAGCCGATGGCGAGTACTTCGCGACTGCTGCAACGGCTGGGCTGATCGGTAGACGAGACGCGTTATCGGGCTGTCTTCAGAATCATCGGGGACACTTTCTGGGTCCCGCCCGGCAGTCGCTCGAGTGCCTGTAAAGCGCGCGCCGCGAGCAGAGTTGCACCCTGGGCGCTCGCAACCTCGACGGCGCTGCGGAACTCATCCCTCGCTTGCTCTCGCGAGTCCCGATCGGTCGATATTGCGAGATGCAGTTCGCCCTTGATGCGATGGAGTTCGGCGAGGGCAAGCCGGTCACCGACCCGATGGACAATCGCAAATGCCTCTTCCAGACTTTGCGCCGTCTCGTCCAGCCTGCGGCTCCTGAGCTGTGCATCAGCCGCGAGCGCAAGCTGGAAGGGGCGCAGCAACGACAGGCCGCTGTCGCGATGGGCGGCGAGAGCTGCCTGAATGAGCGCGAGGCCCGCTGCAGTGTCTCCGAGTCGGACTGACGCCCATCCCTCGTAGATGGCTCCGAAGTTTTGCAGGATGTCGAAGCCGTGATCCGCCGCGAGCGCGCGACCTTCGGAGGCGTACCGCCGGCAGGTTGCGGCCGCATCGCCCGTGGCGACCACGGCCGCAGAGAACACGAGCGCCAAAGCAAGCGTGAACGGATGCCCCACATCGCGCGCGTGTGTGATCGCAGCATCGAGACTCCGGGCCGCGATCTCCTGACGGCCGGCCAGCGTGTCCCCCCAGGCGCTGAAGAAGCCAGCACACACCGCGGCGTGATGATTGTTGAGATGCACATCGTAGAGCGTGCAGCCGCTCGTCATCGCAAGAGAGTGATCGGCCCTGGATCCACACAACGCCATCCCGTGGCGTGTGTGGGCGAGAATCGCACTGACGTCACCGATCATCAACGCGGTGCCCCACTGTGCGTGATGCGAGTCGAGAAGCAGCGCCGGATCGCCCAACTGCCGGGTGAGATCGAAGTGTCGATCGGCGACTTCCTTTGCGATCTCGAGCGGGCCCCGATTCAAATAGAAGACCCACAAGCCCCACAGGATCGCGCAGCGCTCCGCAGCCGATTCGATGCTCGGTTGTAGCGCTTGGGCGCGCTCGTAGCACGTGGCAACCTCGTCGGCGCCGGGTCCCTGCATGGCGATCAACTCGCGGCCGAGCGCAATCTGCAAACGCGCTTCCGACAAGTTGCGTTCAGCGGATGCCGGCTGGCTTGCGAGCAACACCAGCGCACGGCGGTAGTGCTGCGCCGCGATTGCTGGCGCACTGCGGCGACGAGCGGTATCGCCGGCGTGATGCAGATAAATCACGGCACGCGAGAGGTCTGACGTGCGCTCGAAATGCATTGCCAGGTCGCAAGCGATCTCGGCGGCGCGATCACCATACGCGGTCTCGAGGCGCCGCCCGATGCGTTCGTGAAATACAGCGCGCAGCAGGGGCGACAGGGACTCGAGCAGCGCGCTGCGGTGAAGCGCATGCAGGAAGCGAAAAGTCGCGGTCGTCGTGCCGTCGGGCCACCGCACCTGCGGCCCGCGCACGACAAATGCTTCCAGCCGGGCGAACGTGTCTTCGACGTCCGCAGCCGTGCTGCCACAAGCGGCCGCGACTTCCGCACTGGTGAAGCTCTTGCCTGCGACGCTTGCGGCCTCGAGCGTCTGCAACTGCTCGGCGGCGAGGCGCTCGAATTGCCGCTGCATCATGTCCTCGATATTCACCGGCGGATCGAGCGGCCGCGAGACTGCTCCGCGACCGCTCGCCCAACGGCCGTCCCGATGACTGAGAGGTGCGCCGTCCGCCAGCCGGTTCGCCACGTCTGCGAGCAACAACGGCTCGCCGCGGCAGTTTCGATACACGAACTCTGCCAGCTGCTCGAAGGAGCAGCTTGCTGCCGTCTCTGCCGGCAGGTGGCTGCGCAGGTAATCGACGACGGCCGTCCGATCGAGCCGTTGCAACTCGACGACGGTACAGTTCGTGGTCTCGGACAGTTCGCGGAGCGTCGATGGAGCCGGCGGACTCTTATTGCGTGAGATCGCGATGAGCAGCACCGTGGCGCGTGCAGGACGCCGCGCGAACGAGGCGATCCATGCAAGCGTCGCGGGATCGGCCCATTGAACGTCGTCGATGCAGACGACCATCGGGGCATCGCGGGTCATCGCTGCAAGCGCCGCCTCCAACTCGCGCCACAACTGCTTCGATGTCGCGCCGCATGTCCGCTGACGCAATATACTGAGTTCCGCCGAAGTCTCGATCTCCCACAGTTCGGCCAGCCACGTCGGCGCGCAGCGTCTCAGCACCGGCACGACTTCGGCGGCGACCGACCGCCGACAAAGTTGCGTCAAGGCCTCGAGCAGGGGTCGGTACGCCGCACCCGCACCCTCGACGCAGGCAACCCTCGCAATCGGCCAGGCGTCGCGCTGTGCAATACCCGCAAGGAACTTCTCGACGAGCGCAGTCTTGCCGACGCCGGCCGCACCGGTTACGCATACCAATTCGCTCGAACCCTTGCGTACCCGATCCTGAAGGCGGACCAGTTCCGCGAATGCAGCGCCGCGCCCAAAAAGCGGCGCTGCAGCCACCTGGGCAGCGGCATCGGCCATTTCCTGCGTGCAGCTCGCGAGCAGCCGAAATCCCCGGCGATGCACGGTCTCGATGTAGCGGGGCTTACGTGCATCGTCCTGTAGCGCACGTCGCAGTTCACTGATGCAGGAGCTGAGAGCGGCGTCGGTCACGAGCGTGCTTGGCCAGACGGCGCGCAGCAACTCGTCCTTGGTGACGATCTCGCCCGGGCGCTCGGCCAGCGCATGCAGCACGGCCTGGGACTTGGGGGTGATACGGATCTCCTGTCCGTTACGCGCCAAGCCCTGCGTCGGGTGCAGGCAGAAGGGTCCGAACCGAATCGGTGCGCGCTGTAGAGGCAAAAGCCACCTCCCGCGAAAGCTCGAAGACAGTGGCCAGCCAGCGCCCCGACGCCGAGCTTGGCCTTTGGATCAATAGGTTAGATGTGGGTCTGCGATCTCCCGGTCCATGCTACAGCAGCTTCCTCGAGGTGTCAGGCGAAGCGCCAAAAAGCTGCCAGAGAAATCCCAGGAAAACGCTACAGCGATCCCATGAATGTTTGCGTCCCGACAGATAGCCTGCTGCATAAGCAGGGGTGATCCACTTGCCTGCACCGACCCGAAGGAGAAGGAGCAAGAACGATGAAGCACTCACATGAATCCGGAACGCTACGTCGGCGTATTGGGAAGACGGCGGCCCGCGCGGCGCTGATGACTCTGGCGATCAGCCCTGTCCCGGCCCTGGCGGACCACGGTCTGCCACACATCGAACAGTTGGCGCGTGGTGCGTTCTTCGATGATGTCGCGGCAACCTTCAGGGCGAAAGTTGGCCAGAGCACGCGCGCAGTGAATCTCCGCGACGCCTCCGACCTCGTGGTCCTCAGAATCACGATTGAGGCCGGAGGCCTCGGCCCTTGGCACACGCATTCCGGCACCGGATTCCTCGTCAACCTCGGACCCGGAACACTCACCAATGTCATCGGGGACGAGTGCATGCCGCGCCAGTACTTCCCAGGCGAGGCCTTTGCGGATCCGGGCAACGGCACCCTGCATGCCGTCCGCAACGACAGTGATCAAGAAGTCGTGCTTATGGCTGTCTTTTTCGGAATCGAGGATGGACCAGTCACTCCTGCGCCCGAGGGCGAGAACGAATGCGCCTTCCTTAATACCGACTGAACATCGGGCGCGTAACCGAGGCGGCCGGCAGTCGGCACGCGACTGCCGCCGTCAGTCACGACTGAGCTCCGCCAGTTCGTAATGCGTGAGCATGTAGCCGCCGGTGATCCCGCGCAGGAACAGGAACTCGCCATCGTTCGTGCACCAGACGTCGTAGGGTGGATGCTCCTGCGGCAGGCCGGGGCTCGAGACGAAACGGAAGTGCAGGGCATCGAATGAGCCGGCCTTCACGGTGATGCGTTCCTCGCCGACGTATTCGATGCCGATGCCGATCGAGAACAGCATCGGACCGCTGGCGCCGCGGTGATCGGGCGAGGACAGCAGGACCTGCTCGATCCCCTGCACGCCTGCGCCTTGCGAACGATCGAACAGCCGCAGGTGCCACGCATCGCACGCGATCGCATGGTTCTGGAACGTCACGAGCGGCCTGGCGAGGTCCATGCGTTGCGTGACCCGGCCTTCGAGCACGGTGTACGTCTCGCATTCAGCGTACTCGGGATGGAATCGAAACCACCCGGTACCCATGAAGCGGTCGCCGACGGTGATCCGCACGAAGCAATCCGTGGGCATCCAGTCGGCATCGAGGCTGTAGGTGATGTCGCGCATCACGCTCGGCCGGTCATCGATCTCGCAATGTGCGATGCAGGTGCGGCGACCGTCGCTGTGAGTGTTGATCATGAAGTACTCGCGGCCGCGCTCCTGACCCTTGCGCTCCGGCTTCTCGCTCGTGTAGGCGATCGTGCCCCGGACGGACCTGTGATCGCGTTGCAGGATCTCGTTGCTCATGACTTCGCCTCGTCGCGCGTCGACGCTGGAGAATAGCGTACGACGAGGCGGGAAAGACGTATGCGCGTCGGGAAGGACTGCCGTCGGGAAGGACTATCGTCGGGAAGGACGCAATCGCGTCAGGAAGGACTGCCGTCAGAAGGACTAGCGTCAGGGAGGACGCAATCGCGTCAAGTAGGACTACCGTCAGGCCGGAACGGCGCCACTGCGCCTCTGACTTGCCGCAGGCGCAACTGACCCGTCCGGGTCCTACTTGCCGGCAGGCCTATCTGACGCGCAGCGTCCTACCGGCGGCGAGCATTCGCCGCCAGATCCAGTGCTGACTCGCCCCCCGCGCGACATTGAACGCGAGGAACGCAGCCCACAGCCCGTGATTGCCGGCATGCGCGACGAGCAGTGACAGCATCGGGAGGTATACCACCACAAAGGCGAAGAGCATCGTGTTGCGCATCTCGCGCGACATCGTCGCGCCGACGAATACGCCGTCGTACAGGTAACACCACACGCACAGCAGCGGCGCTGCGACGAGCCAGGGCAAGTACTCGCGTGCTGCGGCTCGGACCGGCTCGAGGCCAGTGAGGAGGTCGATGATCGCAGGCCCCGCCAGGGCATAGGCAATCGCGAACGTCACCGCCACGACGACCGAGAACTCTCCAGACGCACGCACCGACTGCGCGATAGCGGAATCGTCGCCGCCGCCGACCGATTCGCCGACGAGTGCTTCTGCCGCATTCGCGAAGCCATCGAGTGCGTACGCCATCAGGTAGATGAAGTTCAGCAGGATCGCATTGGCCGCAAGCACGATCTCGCCCTGACGTGCCCCAACCGCCGTCAGCAGCGCGAACGCGCTCATCAGGGCAAGCGTGCGCAACAGCAGATCGGAGTTGACCGACAGCAGCCGGGAGAGTCGTCGTGGTTCCAGCAAATCGGCGCGTCGCCAACTGCCGGGACGTCGCGCGAGTTCCCGGCCGGCGAGGGCGAGTCCGGCCGCGAGGCCGGCGTACTCGGCGATGACCGAAGCCAGGGCGACACCGCGCGTCGTCATCCCGAGCACGGGCACGAACAGCAGGTCGAGTGCGACGTTGAGGACGTTGATCACGAGCACGATCAGGAGCGGGGCTCGGGCGTTCTGTACGCCGATGAACCAGCCCATCAGCGCGAAATTCGCAAGGGTCGCCGGGGCGCTCGCAATGCGCACGTCGTAATACCGTCGAGCCTCGCCTGCGACTTCCGGGTCTGCGCCGATCAGCGAGAGCACGAGCGTGCCGATGGGGCCTCGCAGGAGGAGCATCGTCGCGGCGAGGATGAGTGACAGGAGCAGTGCCTGCCCAAGCACCGTGCGCAGCTCGTCGGCATCGCGCCTGCCGGCAGCCTGAGCCGCGAGTCCGGTCGTACCCATGCGCAGGAAGTTGAAGGCCGTATACAGGAAGCTGAACGCCACAGCTCCGACCGCGACCGCACCGAGGTAATGCGCGGAATCGAGGTGACCGAGCACGGCCGTGTCGACCATGCCGAGGAGCGGCGCCGACACATTCGATAGGATCAGTGGCCAGGCGATGCGCCAGACGCGCCCGCGCAGCGCCCGGTGGCCGCTCATTCGATCAGCCGGCCGCGGGCAGCAAGGCTCAGAACGCGTTGATGCCGGTCAGCTCGCGCCCGACCGTGAGCTGGTGAATCGTCTCGGTGCCTTCGTACGTGATCACGCTCTCGAGATTCAACGCGTGCCGGATCGGCACGTACTCGACGCTGATGCCCGCGCCGCCCAGCATGTCGCGGCAATCGCGGGCGACGTCGATCGCCATCCGGCAGTTGTTCCACTTCGCAAGCGAGACCTGAGTGGGTGCCATGCGGCCCTGGTCTTTCAAACGGCCGAGCTGCAGGGACAGAAGCTGCGCGGTCGTGATCCGCCGCGCCATGTCCGCGAGCCTGATCTGGATCGCCTGCGTTGCAGCGAGCGGCTTGCCGAACATCGTGCGCGATTTCGTGTAGTCGATCAGCTGTGCGAGGCACGCCTGCGCGGCGCCGATCACGCCCCAGGTGATGCCATAGCGAGCTTGAGTGAGACAGGACAGGGGTCCCTTCAGACCTGTGACGCCTGGAAGCACGTTCGCGTCCGGGATGACGACGTCATCGAAGAATAGACTCGAGGTCACCGACGCCCGCAGGCTCATCTTGTGTTCGATTTCCGGGGCCATGAAACCCTTGGCGCCCTTCTCGACGAGGAAGCCGCGGATGCCTTCATCGGTCATCGCCCAGACGACCGCGAGGTCCGCGATCGACCCGTTCGTGATCCACATCTTGGCGCCGTTCAGGACCCAGTCGCCGCCGCGGCGACGCGCGTGCGTCTTCATGTTCGCGGGATCCGAGCCACCGTGCGGCTCGGTCAAGCCGAAACAGCCGATCACTTCGCCAGCGGCCATGCCGGGCAGCCAGCGCTGCTTCTGCTCCTCCGAGCCGTAGGCGTGGATCGGATACATGCAGAGGCTCGATTGCACCGACACGAAGCTGCGTAGGCCCGAGTCGCCGCGCTCGAGCTCCTGGCAGATCAGTCCATAGGCAACCGCGTTCATGCCGGCACAGCCGTAGCCCTCGAGCGAGCTGCCGAGCAGGCCGAGGCCTGCGATATCGGGCACGAGCTCCCGCGGGAACCGATGCTGTTCGAAGCACTCGCCGATGATCGGCAACACCGCATCGTCGACCAGCCGGGCGACGGCTTCCTGAACCATGCGCTCTTCCTCGCTGAGGAGTGCGCGGACGTCATAGAGGTCCAGCGGATCGAGCGGGCCACGGAATGACGTCTTGGTGGAACTGGCAACGGCGGCGGACATGGCGTCTTTCCTCAACGGGAGCGGCTGCAGGAATCGCAGCGGACTGAAAAGATGGGCGCTTCGATGGCACCCGCCACGGCGTCGGATGATACCGCAGCGGCGCCGTTCGCCGCCCGCGGCCCGGATCCGTCATGCCTTCTCGGCGGTCGCGGCCCAAACCTGCGCCTGCGCGACCGTCCTGCGGTAGGGCGCGAGCAGTGACAGCAGCAGTGCCGCGGCGCAGACGCCAGCTGCGAGCGCGACGATGGCCAGCGAGTAACGCAGCGCCGATTCGTCCTCGAACCCATAGTCAGTGACAAGTGCGACCGAAGTGGGGCCAATCGCAAGGCCGACCAGGTTGATCACGAAGTAGTAGAGTGCAGCGACCTGGGCTCGCATCTGACTCGGTGCGATCAGCATCAGCGCAGCCGTCCCTGCGGCGGTCGGGATCGCACCTCCGAGCGTGGCGGGGACCAGCAGCGCAAGTGCGAGGCCCGCAGTCGGCATCAGCGCGAACAGCCCGTAGCCCGGGATCAGTAGCCCGACGCCGATCAGGACGGCACGGATGTAGCCGTCGGCATAGCGGCGTTGCAGTCGGTCGGCAAGCTGCCCGCCGATCAACGTGCCGGCGGCACCGCCGATGATCACGATGAGACCGAGCCAGACCAGGACGCGGCTGAACGCTGCGGTGTCCAGACCGTACGTGCGGATGAAAAACGCCGGAATCCACGAGCCGATGCCGTACGCCATGATCGTGAGCACGGACATTCCGACGAAGTGCCGCAGGTACGTCGAGCGGTTTTCGATCAGATAGCGAATCACGGTGCGCATCGGGATGCCGCTGCTGCCCTTTGCAACGCTGCGCCCATCGAGGTGGCGTCGTACCGGCTCGCGCACCGTGAAGAGCAACGCTGCGAGCAGCAACCCGGGTGCGCCGACGACGACGAAGATCGCCTGCCACGGAGCGAGCTCACCAACTAGCGGCAGGTCGATTGCGCCGTATGCAGTGATCACCGGCAATATTGTTGCCCCGACGATGATCGCGATCCCCTGGCCCGACGAGATGCCCATCTTGTAGACACTGATCGCGCGGCCGATGCGCTCTTTCGGGAAATAGTCGCTGATCATCGAGAGGGCTGCCGGCGAGAGCGCCGCCTCACCTACCCCGACCCCCATCCGTGCGAGGAACAACTGCCAGTAGCTGCGCGACAGTCCGCAGAGCACCGTCATCAGACTCCACAGGAAGATGCCGGCGCCGATGATCGTGCGGCGGGTCTTCGCATCGGCGAGCCGCGCGATCGGGATGCCGAGCACCGTATAAAAGAGCGCAAAGGACAAGCCGAGCAGCAGGCTCATCCGCGTATCGGAAATGCCGAGGTCTGCCTTGATCGGCTCGACGAGCAGACTCAGGATCTGGCGGTCGATGAACGAGAAGATGTAGGCGAGCGTCAGGACTCCGACGACGTACCACGCGTAAGCCGACCGGGGATACGGCTCCGCCAGCGAGCTCATCTGCGCGAGCCTGCAAACGCGTGCTGCTCTCTCAGATTGCTTGCCAAGTCGTCGAACATGATCATCATCGCGCGGCGGTCGGTCTTGAGCGCCGCCCCTGCCTCGCGATCGACGAGCACGTCGAGTACGGCGGGTCGGTCCGCGGCGAGGACTCGCGCGATCGCCGCGTCGAGCTCGACGGGGCGAGCAACCCGTTCCCCCTGGCAGTCGAACGCGTGAGCGATCAAAGCGTACTCGCGTGGCTCGAGCGCGGTGTTGACGGTACGACCGAGTGCCTTCTGCTGGCCGTGGTACTCGGTGCCCCAGGCGGCGTCGTTTGCGATCACGATCGGGAGCTTCAGGCCCCCCATCCGCGCAGCATCGAGCTCCGCGGCATAGAAGCCGAAAGAGCCGTCGCCGGTCACGAGCACGACCGGTCGCTCGGGTTCGCCGCGCTCACGCGCGAGTTCTGCGGCGCCGGCGGCAGCGCCCACGGCAAGAGGGAGTCCGATCCCCATGCTGCCGAGCGGATAGTGATCGAGAAAGCCGGGGGCCTCACGGATCCGCAATGCCCCGTACATCCAGGTCTGTACGTCGGCGCCGTCGCCGACGACGATCGCGTTCTGCGGCAGCTGCCGCATCAACGCGCGTCCGAGCGTGAGCGGATGAATCTCAGCACGCTCCGCAGTGGCGAGCTGATCGAGGTAGCTCAATCGATCGAATAGCGCCGACCGCAGCCAATCCGCTCGACGCGCGTGTGCTGCATTCATAGCTGACAAGCGTGTCGAGATCGCCGCGAGGGCCTGACCGCAGTCGGCGACGATCGGCACTTCGATATGCCGGTTGCGCCCGATCTCCGTGGCTTCCAGATCGATCTGCACGAACTGCGCGGCCGGTGAGAAGCGCGGTGGCAACCCGTAACCGAGGCGCTGCTTCAGACGGGCGCCGACGACGAGCACTACGTCCGCCTCGGATGCGGCAATCTGGGCGAGCGGCCAGGCGAAACTGCGCTGCCAGTCTTCGGCAACGAGACCGCGACCGAGGCCATTACCGGCGACCGGGATGCCGCTGTCGCAGAGCCGCTCGAGCGCCGCAGCGCTGCCGAATCCGCGCGCCGCACCCGCCCCGCAGACGATCAGCGGGCGCTCGGCTCGCGCGAGCAGTTGCGCCGCGGCCTCGACCGCCTGCAGATCCGGCGCCGGCCGACTGATTTCTTGTACGCCGGGCGGAATGCAGTCTGCGTTCATTGCCGCAGCGAGATACTCCTGCGGGATCTGCAGCACGACCGGACCGGGTCTGCCCGCCGACGCGCGCTTCAGCCCCGTTGCGACGTACTCTCCCAGGCGCTCCGGGCACGGCACCGTACGGACCCATTTCGCGATCGGCTGCACCAGCGCAAGGCGTGCGGTGTCGTACTCCGCCTCGGCTTCGGTCCAGGAGGCGGGCAGCCGTGCCACCAGCACGAGCACTGGCGAGCACGCGTGAAAGGCCGTCGCGATGCCGGTGATCGCATTCGGCACACCCTGATCCGTAATGATCAGCGCGACACCGACCTTGCCGGTGATGCGCGCGTAGCCATCGGCCGCGCCGACCGTGCCGGTTTCATGCCGACCACTCACGATCCGCACGCCATCATCGGCAAGTGCCGTCAATAGATGGGCATGCGAGGCGCCGCCGAGTGCGAAGACGGTGCGGATGTCGTGCCGGGCAAGAATCCGACTGATGACCATGCCGCCAGTGAGCACCTCACCTTGCATTCTGCCCACCTCGTGGTTCGCTCCGTCATGTCTGCGTCGCGCCGAGCGATGTTCGCAAACCGGCGCGCCTCAAGCTACCGAGCCACCCCGCCACGTCATGCGCGCTTCGACTCCCGAGCGCACCGCGGCGCTGCATACGATGGTTTTCGCCGCCCCCGCTTCATTGCGATCGCACTGGCCGTGTGCTTGCCGTACGAACTGCGTGACTCAGTGTCCTGTGGCATTCTTCCGCCCCCACATTGCACGTCGTCCACGGCCATGAAGATCCCCGAAATACTGCTCATCGAGACGGAGCATCGTCCAGGCAGCCTCGCGAAGGTTCTACAGGTGATTGCTGATGCTGGCCTCGTGATCGAGCACCTGAACGCACTGCGGCGGGAACAGGGTCGCACGTTGTGGGAGATCACGCTCGATATCGATGAGGAGGCCGACCGATCGCTGTACGAGCGGATCGATGCGCTGCCGAACGCACGCTTTGTCGGCAAGTCAGACCGCGTTTTCAACCGGCACAAAGGCGGCAAGATCCGCACCGTCGCAACGATGGCGCTGACGACGCAGCAGATCCTGCGCGACATCTACACGCCGGGCGTGGCGCGAGTCTGTCTTGCGATCCGCGACGATCCTGCAAAGGCGCGCGAGTTCACGAATCTCGCGAACACCGTCGCCGTGATCACGAACGGTACGGCAATCCTCGGCCTCGGACACATCGGGCCACTCGCGGGTCTGCCGGTCATGGAAGGTAAGGCGGCGCTGTTCGCCACGCTCGTCGGCATCACCGGCGTCCCGATCCTGTTGCAGGAGACCGATCCTGGCCGCGTCGTCGATGTGGTCGAAGCGATCTCGCTCTCGTTCGGCGCAATCCAGCTCGAAGACTTTGCAGCGCCGGAATGTTTCGAGATCGAGCAGCGGCTCGTCGAGCGACTCAAATGTCCCGTGCTGCACGACGATCAACACGGTACCGCGGTCGTCACGCTGGCCGCGATCCTGAATGCGACCCGCCGCGCAGGCACGGATCTCGGCAGCAGCGTCGTCGGCCAGATCGGGCTCGGCGCCGCAGGACTCGGCATTGCGCGGCTGCTCATGTCGCAGGGTGCAGGCCGGATCCTCGGCGTTGACCTGAGCCGCGAAGCAGTCTCGCGGCTGGAAAGCATCGGTGGCGAACCCTCGACGCTCGAGTTCATCATGCAGACGGCCGATATCGTGATTGCGACGACGGGCCGCAAGGGTCTGATCCGGCCCGAACTCGTGCGTCCCGGTCAGATCATCCTCGCACTGTCGAACCCTGATCCGGAGATCGAGCCACTCGCGGCGCTCGATCGCGGCGCAGCGTTCGCTGCCGATGGTAAGGGGATCAACAACGTGCTCGGTTTTCCGGGGCTGTTCCGCGGGGCGCTCGACGCGGGTGCGAGCCGGTTCACGGACGAGATGCTGATCGCGGCTGCCCATGCGATCGCGAAGCAGGCGGGCCCGGCTGATCTGGTGCCGGATCCTCTCGATCCCGGACTGCATACCGCAGTGGCCGCAGCCGTGCGCGCAGCGGCGTCGGAGCCGGTCGCGACGGCGCTCTAGTCAGTCATTGAGACTGTCGCAATTTAACGACTGTTTGGGAACCGCCCGGTTAATGTAGCGTTCACTTCGAATGTTGGAGTCTGGACGCGTCATTCAATCCGGGAGGAGGTTTTTCATGAGCCGAGCGCAACAGCTGGTCGTCATCGTCATGGCCGCAGGGGTTCTGGCCACGGGTTGCACGACCGTGAACCCCTACACGGGCGAGCAGCAGACGAGCAAGGCGGTGAAGGGTGCTGGCATCGGCGCAGCCGCCGGCGCGGTCGCGGGACTCCTGACCAAGGGCGATAAGCTGGACAATGCGCTGATCGGTGCCGGCGTCGGCGCCATTGCCGGGGGTGGTGTTGGCTATTACATGGACGTGCAGGAAGCCAAATTGCGTCAGCAGATGGCGGGCACTGGGGTGACAGTTACGCGCACCGGCGACAACATCACGCTGAACATGCCCGGCAACATCACGTTCGCCACTGACAGCGCCGATCTCAATAGCCAGTTCTTCAGTGTGCTCGACGGCGTCACGATGGTGTTGAAGGAGTACGAGAAGACTGTCATCGAGGTGGCGGGTCACACCGATAGCACCGGCAGCGATCAGTACAACCAGACGTTGTCCGAGCGACGTGCAGGTACTGTGGCGAAATACCTCACGACCAAAGGCGTGCAGCCGACGCGCCTGATCACCGTGGGCGCCGGCGAGTCTTACCCCGTCGCAACCAATGACACGCCAGACGGGCGTCAACAGAACCGGCGTGTCGAGCTCACGATCGTCCCGGTGACGGCGTAGCCCCCCTCAGCACTGGGCACTGGTCCGCGTCAATCAGCAAAAAAGCCAGCCGCGACAATGGTCGCGGCCGGCTTTTGCTTTCCGGCGCAGAGCGCCGAGGGCCTGATAGTGCAGGGCGGTCAGGCCGTGACGACCTGTCCATCCATCACGAGGTTGCGGATTTTCTTGATCGCATTCGCCTCGATCTGCCGGATGCGCTCGGCGGAAACGCCGTATTGCTCCGCCAGCTCGTGCAACGTCGCTTTCTGATCGGTCATCCACCTGCTGCGCAGGATGTCGCGACTGCGGTCATCGAGGGTCTCAAGCGCCCGCGCGACGCGGTCTGAGGAATCCTCGTCCCACTGTTCCTGCTCCACCACCACAGAGGGGTCGGCATCGGGATGCGGCAGATAAGCGGCCGGCGTGAACGACTCTTCCTCGTCATCTGCGCCCGGCGCCGGGTCGAACGACAGGTCACGCGAGGACAGTCGTTTCTCCATCTCGGTGACTTCTTGCGGTGACACGCCGAGATCACGCGCGACGCTGCGTGTCTCTGCATCGGACAGCCAGCCGAGATGCTTCTTGAACCGGCGCAGGTTGAAGAACAGCTTACGCTGCGCCTTCGTCGTCGCGACTTTGACGAGACGCCAGTTCCGCAGCACGTATTCGTGGATTTCGGCGCGGATCCAATGGACCGCGAACGACACGAGGCGCACTCCCACCGTGGGGTCGAAGCGCTTGACTGCCTTCATCAGGCCGACGTTGCCTTCCTGGATCAGGTCGCCAAGGGGGAGCCCGTAGCCCGTGTAGCCGCGAGCGATGTGTACGACGAACCGCAGGTGCGACAGCACCAGCATTCGAGCCGCCTCGAGGTCGCCGTCCTCGCGGAAACGGTTGGCATAGGCGTACTCCTCCTCGCGCGAAAGGACTGGGATGCGGGAGACGCGCTCGACATAGGCGTCGAGGCTCCCGACCGGACCAGCCAGTACGAGATCGGTGTTGATCCGTGCCAAAGCGGTGTCGCTCATATCTTCAAGGGCCTCCCCAACAGTCGAGTGCGAAGTCTAGCACTCCGATCGTTGGAGTGCTAAAGGGCCACGGGAGTTCCGCGGCGGGCGTCGCCAAACGGCGTTCCACTCAGCCGGTCACGGCCATGTAATTTCAATACATCCAACAACTTATGCGACCTCGGCGACTCAACCAGGCTCGATCTCGCGCAGGTGCCGGTTCGCAGCAATCAGCGACCCGAGCCAACCAAGTACGACACCGCAACCTAGCAGGACGAGGCTCGCCTGGCCGTCGAGCCCGGCGAGACGGTAGCTGCTGCCGTACAGGCCCGCGATTCGCCCGACCGGGCCCGACAGCACGAACAGCAGCAGCGCCACAATCAGCCACGCCACGAGGCCTCCCCCCAGCCCGTACCAGAACCCGCCGTAGAGAAACGGACGACGCACGAATGCGTCGCTGCCACCGACGAGCTTCGTGACCTCGATTTCGCTGCGTCTGTTCTGGATGTCGAGCCGAATCGTATTGCCGACGATTACGATGACGCCGATCCCCAGCAGCGCGCCCGCCATCAGCACGCCCCGACGCAGGGCGTCGAGGATTGCGTGCAGGCGACTGACCCACTCTGTGTCGAGCTGCACGAGGTCGACTTCAGGCAGCAGGCGTAGATCAGCCGCAATGCTCGCGGCGTGAGGCGCCGTCGCGAAATCCGCTGCGGGTCTCACGATCAGAAGATGGGGCAGTGGGTTCTCTTCGAGCGCGTCGATCGCGGCGCCAAAGCCGGACAGTTCGCGGAATTGCGCAAGCCCGGCCTCTGCATTGATCATCTCGATCTGGGCGACGTCGCGACGCTGACGTATCCGGTCGGCGACCCGCTCGAGTGCGTCCGCGGGTACGTCCTGCTTCAGGTACACCGAGATGTCGATTTCTCCCGCCCAATCCGAGCTGACGGTCAGCACGTTGGTGACGAGGACGTGCAAGCCTGCCGGCAACGCCAGTGCAATGCCGATCACGAGTATCGTCAAACCGTTCGCGAGGGGCGCCTGCGCAAGGCGGCCGAGTGACCCGACGAGGGTCTGCAGATGACGGGTGAGCCACGCTTTCATGATGCTGCGGCTACGCCGATCATCGCTCGAGCCCGACCAGCCGGGCCGGATCGGTGAACGCGGGCTCGGGTGCCTCGCAGGGGACGATCCTGCCGTCCTCCAGACAGACGCGACGCACGCCGAAGCGCTCAATCAGGTGCACGTCATGGCTCGCGATCAGCACCGTGACGCCGACCTCGTTGAACCGCTTGAAGATGCGCATCACTTCGAGTGAAAGATCGGGATCGAGATTGCCGGTCGGCTCGTCTGCGATCAGCACCGGGGGCTTGCTGACGACGGCGCGAGCGATACCGACCCGTTGCTGCTCGCCTGTCGACAGCTCGAGTGGCCGGCTCTGCTCGCGGGCGAGCAGCCCTACCTGATCGAGGGCTGCCCGCACCCGTTTCGCAATTTCGCGCGTCCCGACGCCGGCGATCACGAGCGGTAGCGCGACGTTATCGAAAACCGTGCGATCGGCGAGCAGTTTGTGATCCTGAAAGACCATGCCGACGCGGCGTCGAAAGCCCGGCACGCGGCGCCGCGGCACGTTCGCGACGTTCTGTCCGTTGACGAGCAGCTGGCCGCGGCTCGGGCGCTCGATCAACGCGACGAGTCTGAGCAGCGTCGATTTGCCGGCGCCGGAATGGCCTGTGAGGAAAACCATTTCGCCGCTTGCGATATCGACTGTGAGATCGGCAAGTGCCTCACGGCCGTTCGCATAGCGCTTGAAAACGTGGATGAACTGGATCATCAGAACCCGCGCCGAAAAGCCGGAGACCTGCCCCGGGCTTGCACAGCCCTCGAAGGCGGAGACGCGTTACGCGTCGGACGAGCGTCCCGCGAGCAGCGCATCGACGAACGGTGCTGCTGCGAATACGTCGAAGTCCTCCGCGCTTTCGCCGATACCGATGTAGCGAATCGGGATTCCCATCCGCGCCGCAATGGCGAGGATCACGCCACCCTTCGCAGTGCCATCGAGCTTCGTCAGCACGAGACCCGTAACGCCGAGCGCCTCGTGGAAGAGCTTCGCCTGCTGCAGAGCGTTCTGACCCTGGGAGGCATCGAGCACCAGCAGCACTTCGTGTGGCGCGGTGGCGTCGACGCGCCCGAGCACGCGCTTCACCTTCTTCAGCTCCTCCATCAGATTCGTTTGCGTGTGCAGGCGCCCGGCCGTATCGGCGATCAGCACGTCAATGCCGCGCGCCCGTGCCGATTGCAGCGCATCGAACGCGACTGCCGCGGGGTCGGCGCCACTCGCCTGGGCAACCACCGGAACCGCGTTGCGTTCGCCCCAAACCTGCAGCTGTTCAACGGCGGCGGCCCGGAACGTATCGCCGGCAGCAAGCATCACCTTGCAGCCGTCGCCTTTGAGTCGCCGCGCCAGTTTGCCGATCGTCGTCGTCTTGCCGGCGCCATTCACGCCGACGACCAGAATCACGTACGGGCGTGCCGCGCGGTCCACTTGCAGCGGAGACTCGACCGGTTCGAGGATCTGGAGGAGAGATGCGCGCAGCGCGCCGATCAACGCGTCGAGGTTGCCGAGCTCCTGGCGTTTCACCTTCGCGCGTAGCCCGTCCAGGATCGTACCGGTCGTTTCCACGCCGACGTCGGAGATCAGCAGGCGCGTCTCGAGCTCTTCGAGGACGGTCTCATCGATTCGGCCGCCGGGCAACAGGTTTGCGAGATCGTAGGTCAGCCACGAATCGCCGCTGTTCAGCCGCGCGCGCAGCCGTTTGAAGAAGCCGGGCTGGCTCTTCGCAGCGGGGGGCGTCACACCGTCTTTGTTGCGGCCGAATCCGAGCATCGTCCGTGCCAAGCGTGGGAGGTGGCTGGAGGAACGCGGATTGTACAGGCTTGGCACCAAGGAGAAGGGCGGTCGCAGCCGCCCTTCGAAGGACCGGTCGCCGACGGGCGACGTCAGGGTGCAGGCGCGATCACGGTCGGATCGCTGATCAGGATCAGCGAGCCCTGTGTCGCCGTGTACGCGGCGAGTTCGGTCTGCTGCTCGATCGTCACCTGCGGGCTCGCGGCCGGGCTCGCGATCGATGCGTGATCACCCTGGTTGAATCGCACGATGCCGCTGACGCCCGCGGGGTCCGGCCCGGTCGTCGTCGTGATCGACGGCAATCCCATCACTGTGACCAGCCGCTCCGTCGCGCTATTCGGAATCGTCTGGTCCGGAAGCGAAGTATCGCTGCCGGCGATCTCGAACATCAGGATCGGATGGCTCGCGGCCGCCGCCTCAGCGTAGTTAATCGGATCGGCCGCATCCACGATGGCCTGGAAACTGCGCAGGAAATCGTAGTAGAGCGTCGTGCCCGTCGGGACGCCTGCGGCGGCCAGTCCGCCGTTGATCACGGGTGCGAAGCTGCCGGACTCGATCAGCAGGTCCGATACGACACCGCCCGGATACGCGAGCGTGGCCGAATAGGCGTCGTCCGACAGCCCGAGGAAGGTGATCCCGGCCATCGCGCCGAGCGACCAGCCGAAGAATTCAACGCGCGTCGGATCGGTGTCCGGGGTGCCATCGGCATCGAGGTCGAGCGAGCCGACGGACTGCGCGAGGTTCAGAAGGTTCGCGACGGATTGATAGCCGTTCGCACGCGTCGTCGGGAGGCTGGGCAGGTTGATGTACTGCAAGCCGCTCGGATCGATCAGCCCGTCCGGCGGAGGCTGGCGGGTCATGTTGTCGACGACGTCGAGATTGAAATGCGGCTCCGTAACGTCGGCGCTGTTGTAGAGCGGATTCTGCGGGCTTGCGAACAGCGGGCTCGTGGTGTTCGTGACGCCGTGCAATGGCAGATCGATGGCCACAGCGACGAAGCAGACGTTCGGCAGCGGCGCCGGCTTGGGTGCAGCCAGCGCATGTGCCATCGCCAGCAGCGTCGTGCGGTCGGTCGTGATGCCGTGCTGATAGATCACGACCGGCCAGCCGGTGTCAGGCTTCGCACACGCGTTCGGCACCGTGACGAGCATCGGCACCGTGACTTCTGCGCGCTGCAGGGGCCGCGGGTTGTAGCGGGTCAACAGTCGGCTGTCCTGATCGAGGGACGGGACCGCCGGCGGCTCGCGAGCGATCCACATCGTCGTCAGCGGCGCGGCGGGATCCGAGTAGGACGGCAACGTAATCGTGCCAACCTGGACGTTGGCGACGGGCGGCACGTTCGGATTCTGCAGCAGCTCCTGCGTCGTGCCGAGCACGAAGGGGTTGACGAAGATCGGCCGCGCCATCGCTTCCGCGGCCACGACACCCAGCGTGTCAGTGATCGACTGCGTCGAGAAGCTGAACGTCAGCACGATGTCCTCGAACGCCGTGGCCAGCGGACCGAGCGCAGGATTCGTCGCGATAGCGATGGTCGCTCCGACCAGCTGGCAGATGCCGTTCAGGCTCGGATTGGTAATGGCACTGCAGCTCGGCAGTGCCGCCTTGATCGCTGCGAAGTCGCTGTCCGGTTCCGCCGGCGTGCCGGCCGCACTCGTGATCGCATCGGTGAGCACGATCAGATAGGCGCTTTTCGGATTCAGTGGATGCAGCGGGTCGATGCGCAACGTGGTGCCGACCGCGTCGATGTTCGGTGCGATCTCAGCCGTGTAATCGACTCCATAAAAGAGCGGCGCCTGGAAACCCGTCGTGGCGAAGCTGCGTGTCGGATCGGCGACGACTTCGAACATCTTGACCGAGCCCTGATGCAACGACGCGGGATCGATCTGCTCGCTGAAGCGCACCGTGATCGGCGCAGTCGTCGAGTACCCGTCGAGCGTGTTCATCGCGGCCGCGGTAGGGTTGGCGGCGAGCTGCGGAATGTTCAGCGTGCCGTCGGTGCTGCCGTTGAAGAAGAGGTCCGTCGGGTAGGGCAGAATGCCACCGAGCGGCGCGTACAGGGGGCTGAATGTGCCCGCGGCAGGAGGCGGAGGGGTCGTACCGCCACCGCCGCCACCCTCGCTGGCTGAATCGGAAAAGCAGCCAGCCGTCGTGAACGCGACCATGGCGATGGCAGCGAGTGTCAGGATCCGCATGGGTGTGCTCCGCTGTGCGTGGCGTATTCGCTGGCGCGTACCATCGCGCTGCTTTTGTGCGGCAAGGCTAGCCGGCGCCCACTGGCGGCGCAAGAAGCGTGGTTTTTCCTGCACTGCATGAAGAAATCGAGTCACTCGCGAGCTTCCTCGCGCAGCGCCGCGCGCGCCGGGGCCTTGCCGCATCGAGTGCGGATCATCGCTGGAAAATGGCGCGGCTCTCGTCTGGACTTTCCGCAGAGCGACGCGATTCGTCCGACGCCCGACCGGGTGCGCGAAACGCTCTTCAACTGGCTCTCGGATCAGGTGCGAGGTGCGCACTGTCTCGATCTGTTCGCCGGCAGTGGTGCGCTTGGGTTCGAAGCGCTGTCGCGTGGGGCGGATGCGGTCGTCTTCGTCGAGCGCGATCCCCGGATCGTCCGCTATCTGCGAGGCACGCTCGAGCGTTTCGAATGCGAGCGCGGCGCAGTCGTGCTCGCAGATGCGTGGCGCTACCTTGCCGGACGCGCGCGTCCCTTCGATCTCGTGTTCCTCGATCCCCCGTTCAACGATCACTGGGCGGAGCGGGCCTGTCGCGAGCTGGCACAGGGGGGGTGGCTCGCTCCGCGCGCACTCGTCTACCTCGAGACCTCACTTGACGAGTCGCCGCCTGACCTGCCCCCTGGCTGGTCGCTGGCACGGCACGGGCGAGCCGGGCAGGTGGGCTATCATCTGGCCCGTGCGCCGGCGCCGGACCCTCCTCGGGCTGCCAATGCGCAACGTGCGTGACTCGCCCTGCGCAATGCGAAGAACACAGGTGAGGCCATGAGAGCGATGTATCCGGGGACGTTCGATCCGATCACCAACGGTCACCAGGATCTCGTCAGGCGTGCGGCGGGTATCTTCGAAGAAGTCGTCGTCGCCATCGCAGCGAATCCCGGCAAAGCTCCGCTCCTGAGTCTCGAACAACGCGTCGACCTCGCTCGGCGCGTGCTTGCCGACCTGCCGAACGTCTCGGTCACCGGCTACACCGGCTTGACGGTCGAGTTCGCGCGGACCCATGGTCTCGGCGTCATCGTCCGGGGGTTGCGCGCCGTCTCGGATTTCGAGTTCGAGTTCCAACTCGCGACGATGAGCCGACATCTGTCCGACCAGGTCGAAACCGTGTTCCTGACCCCCACCGAGCAGTTCAATTTCATCTCGTCGTCACTGATCCGCGAGATCGCAGGGCTCGGCGGCGACGTGTCGAAGTTCGTGCACCCGGACGTCGAAGCGGCGCTCGCCCGCGCCTGGGCGGCACGCAGAATCTGAGCGGACAACGCTACCCGCGCCGCGTTAGGTTAGCAGGCTCTTGAAATTAGATTTCAACAACCTGTCAGCGGCTCCAGCCTCATCGCTGGCAAGCGGGGCAGTAGTAGGTCGAGCGCTGTCCCTGCCTGATCTGGCGGATCGGTGTTCTGCAGAGTCGGCACGGTTCGCCGGCGCGCTCGTACACGTAGAGTCGCTGACGGAAGTAGCCTGGCATGCCGGTCGGATCGACGTAGTCTCTGAGCGTGGTACCCCCGGCCACGATCGCCTCGCTCAGCACGTCCTTGACGGCGGTGCAGAGTCGATCGAGGCGTGCGGGAGAGATCCTGCCTGCAGGACGCCGCGGATCGATGCGAGCCCTGAACAAGGCCTCGTTCGCATAGATGTTGCCGACGCCCACGACGACTGCCGCATTCATCAGCAGCTGCTTGATCGCGACCCCACGCCCTCGCGCCGCACGCGCCAGGTACGTCCCATCGAAGGCCGCCTCGAGCGGCTCTGGCGCCAGCCGTCGCAGTAGCGGATGCTCCAGAGGGTCATCCGCTGTGTAGTGCAAACTCCCGAAGCGGCGCGGGTCGTTGAAACGCAGGCACTGGCCGGAATCGAGCACGAGGTCGAAATGGTCGTGCCGCAGCACCGGGGTCGCCGCCGGCAGCACGCGCAAGCTGCCCGACATGCCCAAGTGAACGATCAACGCGCCCTCGTCGAGTACGAGCAGCAGGTATTTGGCGCGTCGGCGCACTGCGCTGATCCTGCGATTCGCAACGTGAGCCCCGAGGTCCGCCGGCACCGGCCAGCGCAATCTCGGCTCGCGCACGACCGCCGCGATGATGCGCCGGCCCGCCGTCGCTGGCTCGATGCCGCGGCGGGTGGTCTCCACTTCGGGTAACTCCGGCATAATTTTCAGCTCGGCGGCCCTACGGTTTGTGGTAGCGGCGGCGGTTGGCTATAGTCGCGCGATCAGCTTGCACGAGGCCGCCCGGTGAACGTCGATTTTCTCTATGGAATTCTTCAGCTTACGTTCTGGCAGTACGTGATCGTCGCGGCCGTGATGGTGCAGATCACGATCGCCGCAGTCACCGTCTATCTGCACCGGGACGCCGCGCATCGTAGCGTCGATCTGCACCCCGGGTTACGCCATTTCTTCCGTTTCTGGATCTGGCTCACCACGGGTCAGCTGACACGCGAGTGGGTCGCGGTGCATCGCAAGCACCATGCTCGATGCGAGACTCCCGACGACCCGCACAGTCCGGTCGTTTACGGCCTGAAGAAGGTGTTGCTCGAGGGTGCCGAACTCTATCGAGCTGAGGCGCGTAAGGACGACACGCTCGCGAAGTTTGGACGCGGCACGCCCGACGACTGGATCGAGCGCAACCTGTATTCCCCCTATCGCAATCTGGGCATCGTGCTGATGGTGGTGACCGATCTGCTGCTGTTCGGCGCACCCGGGATCATCATCATCGCGATCCAGATGAGCGCGATGCCGGTGCTCGCGGCGGGCGTGATCAACGGCCTTGGGCATCACACCGGCTACCGCAATTTCGAATGCCCGGATGCCGCCACGAACATCGTGCCCTGGGGACTGATCGTCGGCGGTGAAGAACTGCACAACAACCACCATGCGTTTCCGAGTTCGGCAAAGTTCTCGATCCGCCCATGGGAGTTCGACATGGGTTGGTTGTGGATCCGCCTGTTCTCGATGCTCGGTCTGGCGCGCGTGCTGCGCGTCGCACCCACGCCGGCGACCGTACCCGCCGGGCGGCAGGTCGATCTCGAAACGGTCCGCGCGATCATCGTGAACCGGATGCACGTGCTGCGCTCCTACACGAAAACCGTGGTGCTGCCGACTTTCAAGACGGAGCTGCGGGCAGCCCGAGGCACGCTGACGCGGCGGGCGCGGCGGCTGTTGGTGCGCCAGCCTGTGTTGCTCGATGAATCGGCGCGGGCGCGGTTGCGTGAGGTCCTCGCGTCACACCAGACACTGCGCACGGTGCACGAGTACCGCGAACGGCTGCAGGTGCTCTGGAGCGGTGCCAACATGAGCAACGAGCGACTGCTCGCTCATCTGCGCGACTGGATCGCCCAGGCGGAGGCGAGTGGAGTCAAGGCACTGCAGGACTTCGCCGGCCAGCTGCGCGGCTATGCGTTGAGCCCGGCCTGATCGCAGGGCCGTTGAATGCAAAAAGGCCCGGCATGCCGGGCCTTTTTTGCGTATCGAGTTGCGCTCGAGCAGAGGCAACTCGGCTGGTTGTCACTTGATTTTCGCTTCCTTGTAGGCCACGTGCTTGCGGGCCTTCGGATCGAACTTCTTCACTTCCAGCTTTTCCGGGTGCAGGCGCTTGTTCTTCGTCGTCGTGTAGAAGTGCCCGGTGCCGGCAGTCGAAACGAGCTTGATCTTGTCGCGCATCGGTGGATCCTCCTGAGGCTCAGACCTTCACACCCTTGGCGCGCAGGTCGGCAACCACCTGCTCGATACCGCGCTTCTCGATCGTACGCAGCCCGTGGCTCGACACCCGCAGGGTGATGTACCGACGTTCACTCTCGAGGTAGAAGCGCTGGGTGTGCAAGTTCGGCAGAAACCGCCGCCGCCGTCTGTTGTTGGCGTGCGACACGGTGTTGCCGGTCATCGGGCCCTTACCCGTGATCTGACAGACTCTCGACATTACGGTTTCCTCTGCCGTCGGCGCGTGGAGCGGCCTCGCCCGATTCGGGGAACCCGCGGCGCAGTGGCGGCGCAAAACGAGTCGCGCTTTATACCAGCCGCCCGCGGGGGAGGCAAGCTAGCCCCCTCAGCCAAGGCGTGGTTCTGGTTCGCGGCGCGAAGCCGGCGGTCGGATCACAGCAGCCCACGCTCTGCGAACGACGTGCAGGCGCCGTCGCCGACCACGAGGTGGTCGATGACGCGGATCTCAACGAGTGCGAGCGCTTCCTTGAGCCTGCGGGTGATCAGCTCGTCGGCCTGACTCGGTTCGGCGACGCCGGACGGGTGGTTGTGCGCAAGGATTACCGCAGCGGCGTTGCGCGTCAGTGCCCGTTTGACGACCTCGCGCGGGTGCACGCTGGCACCGTCGATCGTGCCGCGAAACAGCTCCTCGAACGCGATTACGCGGTGTCGATTGTCGAGATACAGGCAGCAGAACACCTCGTGCTCGAGATCGCGCAGCCGCATGCGCAGGAATTCGCGGGTGGCGCGGGGGTTTGCCAGGGCGGGGCCGTTCTGCATCAGCTCCTGGTAATGACGTCGTGCGAGCTCCAGGGCGGCCTGCAATTGCGCGTAGCCGGCAGGCCCGAGGCCGCGGGCGGCGCAGAGCCGGCCAGGCTCGGCGCTCAGTAGCCCTCGCAGGGACTTGAACTCGACCAGAAGGTCGCGGGCGAGATCGACGGCCGTACTTCCGGCGATCCCACTGCGCAGTACGATCGCGACCAGCTCGGCATCGGAGAGCGCGGCTGCGCTGAGCCGCAAGAGCTTTTCCCGCGGGCGGTCACCTTGCGGCCAGTCGCGAATCGCCATGCGGGGCTCCCTGGGGCGGAAGACGGGTCACGTGGCGACAGTCTCGGCGGGCACTGGCATTGCCTCCATGCCGATTTGTGCCGGGATCGACGCGATTCAACGAGACTGCCGGTCTGTGTTTGCTGCTGCGGAAGCCCCCAGCCCATAATGCGGCAGCATGAACACCCCCACACCGCGTCGCATTCTGCTCGGCGTCACGGGCGGCATCGCGGCCTACAAGAGTCCGGATCTGGTGCGCCGGCTGACTGACCTTGGCGCCGAAGTCCAGGTCGTGATGACCCAGGGCGCGCGCGAGTTCATTACCCCAATGACGCTGCAGGCCGTGTCTGGACGACCCGTGCGCACCGATCTCTGGGACCGCGCAGCCGAAGCCGCCATGGGCCACATCGAGCTCGCCCGCTGGGCAGACACGGTCGTCGTCGCGCCGGCTACTGCGGACTTCCTGGCACGACTCGCACATGGACTTGCTGACGATCTTCTGACGACGGTGTGCCTTGCGACGGATGCTCCGATCACAGTGGCTCCTGCGATGAACCGCCTGATGTGGAGCAATGCTGCGACGCAGGCCAATGTCGCGCTGCTCGGAGAACGTGGCGTGCGGCTGCTCGGCCCGGGTGAGGGTGAGCAGGCGTGCGGCGAGTGGGGTGCGGGCCGGATGCTGGAGCCGGTCGAACTCGCGCAAGCCATCCTGCAGCCCGGTGGCGACACCCGTGAGCTCGCAGGGCTGCGCGTGCTGATCACAGCGGGTCCGACGCGCGAGCGGATCGATCCGGTCCGTTTCATCAGCAATCGCAGTTCCGGAAAGATGGGGTATGCAGTGGCGGAAGCGGCGCGCGAAGCGGGCGCTCAGGTCGTGATGGTGAGTGGACCCGTACAGCTCTGCGCACCGCTCGGCGTCGAGCGGGTTCAGGTCGAAACCGCCGAACAGATGCTGCACGCCGTGCAGGACCGACTCGGGGGGACGGATATCTTCATCGCGGCCGCCGCCGTATCCGATTATCGGGCCGCCGAAATCGCCGCCGAGAAAATCAAGAAGAAGAGTGACGAGCTCGCGTTGCGATTGACGCGGACGCCCGATGTACTCGCGAGCGTGGGCGCAATGACGTCAGAGCGGCCGTTCCTCGTCGGCTTCGCCGCGGAGACCGAGCAGCTCGAAAAACATGCGCTCGCCAAGCTCCACGGCAAGAATCTCGACCTGATCGCGGCGAACCTGGTGGGCGAGAACCTCGCCTTCGATCGTGACGAGAACGCCTTGACCGTCTACTGGCCCGGTGGCAGTCGTCACCTCGAGTTCGACACCAAGCGGGCGCTGGCGCGTCAGCTGGTGCAGATCATCGCCGAGCGATACCGGGCTCGGACGCAGCCGGACGCCGTCGGCTCTGCCCCGAAGAGCGCTGGCAGTGTCGGCGGCTGATCCGCCGTTGAGTCGCCGCCGCGTCGAGGTGCGAATTCTCGATCCGCGCCTCGGGCGGGAGTTCCCGTTGCCTGCACCCGCGACGACAGGCTCCGCCGGTGTGGATCTGCGCGCCTGCATCGAAGAGCCGATCGTGCTCGCGCCGGGTGCGACGACGCTGATTCCGAGCGGTATCGCGATTCACATCGCGAATCCCGGCTACGCGGCTTTGTTGCTGCCGCGGTCGGGGCTCGGTCACAAGCACGGGATCGTGCTCGGCAACCTCGTCGGGCTGATCGATTCCGATTATCAGGGGCAGGTACTGGTCTCGTGCTGGAACCGCGGCGCCGAAACGTTCACGGTGCAACCAGGCGAGCGCATCGCTCAGATGGTGATCGTGCCGGTTGCGCAGGTGGAATTCGCGGTCGTCGATGAGTTCGCCACATCGGAGCGTGGCGCGGGCGGATTCGGAAGCTCAGGTCGCGCCTGACCGTGAGCGGTCTTTCAGCGATTCGCCTTCAGCTCGCGAAAGCGCGCTGCATCCCGCTCGAAGCGCTCCCGCAGCTCCTGCTGTTCCGCCTGCTTGGCTACGATCTGCTCCCGGTAGATCCGCAGGCTCTCGACGGTGTTGACGAGTTCCTCAGCCAGGTGGTCTGGCAGTGGGGCGGAGTTCGGAGCGTCGCTGTAGGGCCTGAAGCGCTGCACCTGTCCGTCGAGACGCGCTTGCCGATCGAGCAGGGTCTGAATGTTCTGCTCGGTGACGGTGATCTGTGAATCGAGCAGCTCCAGACGCTGATCCCGCAACCGCTCGATCTCTTCAACGGATTGATAAGTGTCGAGCAACACGCGATCGAGTTGAGCCTGCTCCTCGCGCGCAATCCGGTCGGCCTCCTCCTGCGCTTCCCGCGCGAGCCGCGCAGCACGCGTCCCTTCTCCCTCGATTACGCGCAGCACACGTCCGCGCTCGTTGAGGACTTCGACGTCCCGTCCCATGCACTGCGGCGGAATGCTGTCGCTCATATGCATGCGGCCCGTGGCATCGGTGCACCGATAAGCGGCTTCCGCGGGTGTCGGCGCTCTCTGCGCGTGTGCCGCAGCCGCTGCAAACGCCGCTACTGCGACGGCGAGGGCGCGAGCGATCGTCATGGGTATGCGTACTCCAGCACCGAAAGTCGACATAGTTTGCCGCAACGTCACATCGGGAAACGCGCAGGCCGTCACATCATGAGACCCCATACCGTGCCCTATATGCCTTCAGTCCGGCAAGATGCGCCGGCACTTCTGCGGTCTCGAGATGCGCAATCAGATCTTCGAGTTTGAGGATGCTGACGACCGGCAGCCCGAACATGTCTTCGACCTCCTGGACGGCCGACCGGGCGCCGCGGCCCTTCTCCTGACGATCGAGCGCGATCAGAACGCCTGCGGGTTGCGCACCGGCGTGTCGGATCAGTTCGACCGATTCGCGGATCGCCGTACCGGCGGTAATCACGTCGTCGACGATCATCACACGCCCCTCCAGAGCCGAGCCGACGATGCTGCCGCCCTCGCCGTGATCCTTCGCTTCCTTGCGATTGAACGCCCAGGGCACGTCGCGCCCATGTCGCTCCGCCAGTGCAGCGGCTGTCACCGCGACGAGCGGAATGCCTTTGTACGCTGGCCCGAACAGCATGTCGAAGGTCACACCGGAACTAGCGAGCGAATCGGCATAGCAGCGGCCAAGCGCGCCGATCGCGCGTCCGGTATTGAAGAGACCAGCATTGAAGAAATACGGGCTCACGCGGCCGGACTTCAGCGTGAACTCACCGAAGCGCAGCACGCCGAGCTCGATGCACAGACGGATGAACTCGGGAAGGGCGGTCATCGTCACGGATTCCGGCTCACAGGGCGGGTGCATGTTACCCGGTCGGTGGCCATGCGCATCGCATCACCGCAAGTACCACAGTCGTCAGGCGCGGCCCATGCCGCCTCGCCCTCCCGGGGAGTTCGCGATCGCTACCTCGAGCGGCCGGCCCCCTCCTATACTGCGCGCCCATGCGAATTCTCTCGTTGAACGTCAACGGCATTCGGGCAGCAGCGCGCAAAGGCCTGTTTCCCTGGCTCGAATCGCAGGATGCCGATGTCGTTTGCCTGCAGGAGATCAGGGCGCAGCGCGATCAGCTCGGCGATCCGATGTACCTGCCGCGCGGCTACCACACTTTCTATATGGACTGCTCGACGAGGGGTTACAGCGGCGTTGCCGTATTCACGAAGTGCAAGCCCGATCGCGTCATCTCGGGCTTCAGATCCCGCGAGTTCGATCTGGAAGCGCGGTATCTCGAGGTGCAGCTCGGCAAGCTGTCGGTCGTGTCGGTCTACCTCCCGTCAGGATCCTCCAGTGAGTTGCGCCAGGCCGCGAAATTCCGGTTCCTGGACGAGTTTCTCCCACATCTCGAGCGTCTACGTCGCCGCCGTCGTCAGTACGTCCTCTGTGGCGACTGGAACATCGCCCATCGCCCGATCGATCTGAAGAACTGGCGCTCGAATCAGAAGAACTCCGGCTTTCTGCCGCAGGAGCGCGCATGGCTCGACCGATTGTTCGGTGAGATCGGCTACGTAGACGGATTTCGCGCGATCAACCAGGAGCCCGATCAGTACACCTGGTGGTCCAATCGCGGTCGCGCCTGGGAGAAGAACGTCGGTTGGCGCATTGACTATCAGATCCTGAGTCCTGGTCTCACGGGCAGTGTGCGCCGTGCAGAAATCTACAAGGCACGGCGGTTCTCCGACCATGCGCCGCTGACGCTGGACTACGACCTTTGAGCGCACCGTCGGAAACGGCGATCGTGCGACGTGGGTGGCTCGATGCCGTGCTCGCCTACCGCGAGCCACGAGTCGTCGCGATGTTGTTCCTCGGATTCTCCGCCGGACTGCCATTCATGCTGGTGTTCTCGACACTGTCTGCATGGCTGCGCGAAGCGGGTATCGAGCGAGCCACGATCGGCATGCTGTCGTGGGTGGGTATCGTCTACTCGATCAAGTTTTTCTGGGCGCCTGTCGTCGATCGGCTGCGATTGCCCGTCCTGACGCGGCTACTCGGCAAGCGTCGCAGCTGGATGCTCGTGGCACAGCTTGGTCTAGTCGCCGGGCTCGCGAGCCTCGCGATGCGGGATCCGGCAAACGAGATCGGCGTCGTGGCACTGTGTGCCTTGCTGACGGCCTTTGCGTCTGCGACGCAGGATATTGCGATCGATGCCTGGCGCATCGAGTCGGCGCCGCAGGAGATGCAGGGCCTGATGGCGGCCGGCTATCAACTCGGCTATCGCATTGCGATCATGGTCGGGAGCGCCGGTGCGTTGTGGATCGCGGCCGATCTCGGCTGGCTCTCGGCATACCTCGCCATGGCGGCACTCGTGGGCGTCGGGATCGCGACTACGCTCGTGATCAGAGAGCCCTTGCATGGCGACAACGCTCGCTCGGCAGTGGATGAGGCGCGGGTCGTCGCGTGGCTCGAGCGGCGAGCGCACTGGCCGCAGTCAACGCGCGACCTCGGCGCGTGGTTTGTCGGTGCCGTCGTCTGCCCGCTCGTTGATTTCTTCGCGCGGTACGGACTGAAGCTGGGCCTGCTGATATTCGCGTTCGTGAGCAGCTACCGGCTCACGGATTTCACGATGGGGGTCATGGCCAATCCGTTCTATCTGGACGTGGGCTACTCGTTGAAGGAGATCGCGGCCATCGCGAAGGGCTACGGCGTCGTGATGTCGATCATCGGCACCCTGCTCGGTGGCATCGCCGTGGCACGACTCGGCACGATCCGCTCGCTCGCATCGGGCAGCGTGCTCGTGATCATCACGAATCTCGCCTTCATGACGCTCGCGTTCGCCGATACGCCGAGTCTCACCGGCCTCGCCATCGTGATCAGCGCGGATAATCTCGCGATGGGCATCGCCGGCACGGCGCTGATCGCGTACCTCTCGAGTCTGACGAGTGCACGGTACACCGCGACGCAGTACGCGCTCTTTTCCTCGCTGTATGCGCTGCCCGGCAAACTTCTGATGGGTACCTCCGGGTTCGTCGTCGACGCCATCGGTTATCCGCTGTTCTTCGTGTATACGTCGGTGCTCGGTCTGCCGGCGCTCGTGATGATCTTCTTCCTGGCGCGCTCCGGCTCGTTGCGGCGTGATGGCGTGTGATTGCCGAGTATGACGTAGCGCGGGTGATCTGCAGGCTCGACGAGCTGGCGGATCCCGGTGCGCGTTCCTTCACGGCGGGCGCCGGCGACTGGCCGCTGCAGGGATTCGTCGTGCGCAGCGGCTCCAGCGTGTACGCCTATCTGAACCGCTGTCCGCATCGCGGGCATGCACTCAACTGGCACCCGGAAGAGTTTCTGACGCCGGACGAGCGCTTGATCATCTGCGCATCGCACGGCGCAGTCTTCGAGATCTCGAGTGGCGCCTGCGTGGGTGGACCGTGTCGCGGCATCGGCCTCACATCGCTCGACGTCATCGTCGAGCGAGGCCATGTCCTGCTCACCGAGGATCCGCAGACTCTCGCGTCAGCTCATGCGTGAAGCACTGCCGCCGGATCAGTCGGAGCGCCCGTCGAGCGGCGCCGGCCATTCGGAGTAAGCGGCCGTTTCGCTGCGGTCGAGGTACTCGAGCGGATCCGTCCAGGTCGCCGTGGCGCTGACGGAACGCTCCTGTTCGAAGTCCTCCGGTTCGATGTCGACCGACCCGCTCCAGTCCTCGGGCGCATCGGCTTCTTCGAACTCGAGCTCCGCCCAGGCGTCCATCTCGTACTCCTCGACCGTACCGTCGAAATGCTGGACTTCGATCGTGCCGTCCTCGGCGTCGATCGCGACGACCTCCAGCATCTGTCCATCGGGTCTGCGGTACCAGCTGCCCACGTTCGGGGTCGGCGAATCCATGACGTTCCTCCGCTCTCGATCACACTGCTATGCTTGCTGCGCGCCGCTCCCTGGCCTCTGAATATCGTTGCTCGAACCTCTTTGCTTTGCGGGTTCGTTTTAGCCCTCGCACGCTGGAGTTGCAAGTAGGTTTTTTTGCGCACAGCAGCATGTACGAAGACTTGCTGAAATTCGCTATCGCTTTCTTCGTCGTCGTCGAGCCTGTCTCACTCGTACCAGCCTTTGCAGGGCTCACAGCAGGCGCAGGCAGTGATCATCAGCGACGCATGGCCGTCAAGGCCGTCATCGTTGCCGCCGCCATCTGCCTGCTGTTTGCACTCGGCGGGACGGCGTTTCTCGACGTGATGGGCATCAGCCTCGATGCGTTCAAGATTGGCGGCGGTGTGTTGCTGTTCCTGATCGCCGTCGACATGGTGTTTGCGCGCGAGTCGGCACCGCGGCATACGACGGCGCAGGAAGCAAGTGAAGCCCGGCGGCGCGAGGACATTTCGGTCTTCCCACTCGCCTTTCCGCTGATCACAGGACCCGGTGCGCTCGCCGCCATCCTGCTCGAGGTCAGCGAGCCGGGCCTCTCGATCACTGCGAAAGCCGCGCTGCTCGGCGTGATCCTGTTGGTGCTTCTGATCACGCTCGCTTTCATGCTGCTCGCGACTCCGCTGATGCGCGTGATCGGCGTGACGGGCAGCAATGTCGTGAGCCGATTGTCGGGTGTCGTGCTCGCGGCACTGGCGGTCCAGTACATGATCGATGGCCTGCGCGGCGCGTTTACCTGAGCGACCTCTGCGGGCGCTCAGGTGCGCGCGTGTCGCGTTCATGTGTGACGCGCCGTCCGTATCGGCAGGGCGCTCGCCTTCTGCACGGTGCGGAGCGCGAAGCTCGAGTGTACTCGGGCGACACCCGGCAAACGCGTCAGATGCCGTGCGTGGATGCGTTCGAAATCAGCGTTGTCGGCGACCACGACGCGGATCAGATAGTCGTACTCACCGCTCATCAGATAGCACTCCATCACTTCTGGCACTTTACGTACGGCTTCCTCGAAAGCGGCGAGGTCAGCCTGCTGCTGGCGATCGAGCGTGATGTTCACGAACACGTCGACGGGGTAGCCGGCTTTCTGCTGGTCGAGTAACGCTGCATAGCCCTGGATCAGGCCCGATCTCTCGAGATTGCGAACGCGACGCAGGCAGGCGGACTCCGACAGGTTCACCCGCTCGGCGAGCGCTGCGTTCGTGATTCTGGCCTCGTTCTGCAGCTGCCGTATCAATGCAAGATCGTAGCGATCGAGCTTCATTTTCAGCAGATTCCGGCAATATTGGCGACGTCTTTGGCAGATTCTGCCACAAAGGGACTGTCTCAGCCGCGACTTCGCAAAACGCTGCCGCGTTCGCACCCTAAGCTGTGGAGCGTTATCGCCGCAGGCCGGCTTCGCAGCAGGGGGGAATTCAAATGCGCATCGGTGTGCCCAAAGAGATCAAGGTTCACGAGTATCGCGTCGGGCTCGTGCCGAGCGGCGTCCGCGAGCTGGTCGCGTCAGGTCACGAAGTCGTGATGGAAACGCGGGCGGGCAATGGCATCGGCTTGGACGATGCGATCTATCAGGCCGCGGGCGCGACGATCGTGGGCACCGCGGCGGAGGTCTTCGAACGCGCTGAGTTGATCGTCAAGGTCAAGGAGCCGCAGCTTGCCGAGTGCGCGATGCTGCGCGAGCGCCAGGTGCTGTTCACGTATCTGCATCTTGCCGCCGACCCGGCTCAGGCAAAAGGTCTCGTCGACTCGGGTGCGACCGCGATTGCGTATGAAACCGTCACGGCGGCCGATGGCTCGCTGCCGCTCCTCACGCCGATGAGCGAGGTCGCAGGTCGCATGTCGATCCAGGTCGGCGCGTCCTGTCTCGAGAAGGAGCGCGGCGGTTTCGGGGTGCTCCTGGGCGGCGTGGCCGGTGTGGCGCCCGCCAAGGTCGTTATCATCGGCGGCGGCGTGTCCGGCACCAACGCCGCCGAAATGGCCGTGGGTCTGCGCGCGGACGTGACGGTCATCGATCGCTCCGTGAAACGGTTGCGGGAGTTGTCTGCGCTCTTCGGCAGCACGCTGAAAACGGTGTTCTCGACGACGCACACGATCGAGGACCAGGTGCGCGATGCGGACCTCGTGATCGGTGCCGTCCTCGTGGCTGGTGCTGCGGCGCCGAAGCTCGTCACGCGTGAGATGGTCCGCTCGATGAAGTCGGGCGCCGTGCTCGTGGACATTTCGATCGACCAAGGCGGCTGTTTCGAGACGAGCCGGCCGACCACGCATGCGGATCCGACTTACATCGTCGATGACGTGATTCACTACTGTGTGACGAACATGCCAGGCGCGGTGCCGCGCACCTCGACTTTCGCACTGACGAACGCAACGCTGCCTTACGTCAAGGCGCTCGCAGACAATGGTTTCGCCCAAGCCGTCGCGCGCGACGCGCATCTCGCTCGCGGCATCAACGTGCACGCGGGCCACGTCACATACGAAGCCGTCGCGCGTGACCTCGGGCTCGAGTATCGAT
>Ga0268386_10000072_pt1 | contig 53471 bp, 44 predicted proteins | sample RVTome_15_FD_200260 | JGI IMG/M metagenome (GOLD analysis project Ga0268386, IMG submission 200260) | Soil microbial communities from uranium-contaminated site in the Upper Colorado River Basin, Wyoming, United States - RVT150D86... ... | reverse complement strand
AAAAAAAAAAACACTTTTTTTAAAAAAACCCCCCCCCCCACCCCGGTTGGAGGCAACCGATGTCCGCTTCGCCTGAAACGAGACCGCAGGACGACGGGACACTCTACACAGATCAAGAGACACTCTACAAAGATCAATACGTCTCTCTGACCCGTGAAGGGCACGAGATGATCCTCGAAAGTACGACATGGTGCACCATGTCAAACAGAATCATCACGAGCGTCCTTCTTGTTGCGAGCGCCGTGATCAGCGCGGCACTCTGGCGCAACTTCATGCAAGGCGGACCAAAGATTTTACTACTCATTGCGATCTGGACACTGTTGATCGCCTTCGCCGCCCGCATGGACTTCGCCGGATCGCTCTTTCCTCGTCGAACCATCTTCGACTTCGACACCCGCACTTTCATGTTCAGCAGTATCCCGGGGTTCGACCGCACGTATCCGTTCAGCCGGATTGAAGCCATCGATATCGTCGATTTCGGGCCTTACGGGGACGGCGTCCTCGCCTTGACGATCAGCGGCAAATCCCGGCGATTGGATCTGCACGGGATCGTGGGAGACAAGAGCAATCCCGTCGCGGCCAAGAGCGACCGCATGGCGCTTGCCGGAGCGATGGCGAAGCTGCTCGATCGACCGGTGCGAGTGATGTACAGATGGAACCGCTTACGATGAACGAGGCGCAAAGGGGCGGTTTTTCGGAGTAGTTGGTCGCGGAATTCGTGAGAATTCCGCCGATCGTTGGTCCGCCGCGGAATTCGCACGAATTCCGCTACGAGTCGAATTCGCCATGCGACGACAATTCAACAATTGCGTTCTGGAACTCGTCCAGGGGGACATCACCCACCAGCAGGTCGACGCGATCGTCAACGCGGCGAACTCGCGGCTGGCCGGCGGAGGGGGCGTGGACGGGGCGATTCACCGCGCCGCCGGCCCGACGCTGATACGACAGACGGACGAACGCTATCCCGACGGCTGCCCCACCGGCAGCGCCGTCGCGACGGATGCCGGCGATCTCGACGCGAAGTACGTGTTCCACGCCGTCGGGCCGGTGTGGGGGGGCGGGTTCAAAAAAGAGCCGGAGCTGCTGGCCTCCGCGTATCGCCGCTGTCTGGAGCTGGCCGTCGAGCAGGGTTGCCGCAGCGTCGCGCTTCCTGCGCTGAGCACCGGCGTCTACGGCTACCCGATGGACCTCGCCGCCGAGACCTCGCTGAACACCGTGCGGGAATTCCTGCGGGACCGGGGCGAACCGGAGCTGGTGCGGTTTGTCCTGTTCGACGGCGGCGCCTACGGGGCGTTTTCGCGGGTGCTGGAGGAGATGGACGCAGCTCGAAGATGAGACAGAAAAACTGGTGACAGAAAAACAGGACAAGGGATTACGAACGGTGAAACCGACGCGATGGCTCACCTCCGCGCCGGCCCGACTCTGGATTTGCCGCGACTCCTGACAACTCATGTTCCCATGCCGATTACGCTAAGCGCTTTCTTTTGATATTTTTCTGTCACCAATCTTTCTGTCTGACGTTGGTTGCGACTTCGCCGCGCTTAGAGTTTTCAATAATCCGGACAACCGCATGAACCTCAACGACGCCCACTTCCAGACCCGTTGCGTGCACGTCGGGGTCGATAAAGACTCCGCGTATCTCAGCGCCACGACGCCGATTTATCCCACGTCGACCTTCCGCTGGGACGACCTCGTCACCAACCGCGGGTTCGACTACACCCGCAGCGGCAATCCGACGCGGCGGGCGCTCGAGGAGAACATCGCCTCGCTGGAAGGGGGCCTCGACTGCAAGGCGACCAGCACCGGCATGTCGGCCATCACCGCGGCGATGTACCTCTTCCAGCCGGGGGACCACGTCATCGCCGGCGAAGACATCTACGGCGGAACGTACCGGCTGTTCCACGACGTCTGCGCGAAATGGGGGCTGACGTTTTCGTTCGTCGACACCCGCGACCTGGCCAACGTGCGGGCTGCCCTCACGCCGAAGACGCGCGGCATCTGGATCGAAACCCCCAGCAACCCGCTGCTGAACCTGGTGGACATCGCCGCGACCGTCGACGTGGCCCGCGACATCGGGGCGATCACGATCGCCGACAACACGTTCCTTTCCCCCTACTTGCAGCGGCCGATGGAGTTCGGCGTCGACGTGGTGATTCATTCCACGACGAAATACCTCAACGGGCATTCGGACGTCGTCGGGGGCTGCGTTGTCACGCGGCACGAAGAGCACGCCGAGCGCATCGCCTGGATCGCCAACGCGCTGGGATTGGCGTGTTCGCCGTTCGACGCGTGGCTGGTGCTGCGGGGGGTGAAGACGCTCGGCCCGCGGATGGAAGCCCACCAGCGCGGCGCGATGGCCGTCGCGAAGATGCTCGCCGGGCACCCGAAGGTCGACCGCGTCTACTACCCCGGCCTGCCCGACCATCCGCACCACGAGCTGGCCCAGCGGCAGCAAAGCGGGTTCGGGGCGATGCTCAGCTTCGACGTCAAGGGGACGCGGGCCGACGCCGAGCGGGTGATGTCCGGCACGAAGCTGTTTCAGCTCGCCGAGTCGCTGGGGGGCGTCGAGTCGTTGATCGCGTACCCCGAGACGATGAGCCACGCCTCGATCACCGAGGCGGCCCGCCGCAAAGCCGGGATTCAAGAGACGACGATCCGGGTCTCGGTGGGGATCGAACACCCGGACGATCTCGTGGCCGATCTGAGGACTTCGCTGGACCGGTAACGAGACCGTAGGACGGGTTTTCAACCCGTCCGTGGCGCAATGACGAATGTCGAATGAATGACGAATTCCAAATGACGAAATGAGCTGCCGACCTTCGTGCTTCGACAGACGTCATTCCTTCGTCATTTCGGTTTCGTCATTCGTCGTTCCCCACGGACGGGTTGGAAACCCGTCCTACGTGGCGTTGCCTTTCTTTGCGGAACCGTTGTCGGTCGGCGGGCGTTTCTTCGAGCCGCCTCGTCCGCCGGCCTTGCTCTTCCCGCGGCGATTCCGCATCGAGGCCAGTAGCTCGTCTTTCGAGAGTTGGCCGTCCTTGTCCGTATCGGCGGCGTCGAAATCGATGAACTGCCGCGCGCGGGACGGGACTTCGTCCTTGCTGAGCTTGCCGTCCTTGTTCTTGTCGTTTTCGGAAAACAGGCGGTCGACGATCGCTTGCGGGTCGAACTTGCGGCCGCCCCCTTTGCGTTTGCCGCGCTTCTTCCCGCCGCCGAACCCGGGACCGCCCGGCCCTCCCATCCCTGGTGCATCGGGCGGAGGCTGGTCCCCGACGAGCTTCGCGAGTTCGATGGCCCTCTTGCGGTGCTCTTCCGCCAGCTTCTCCGCGAGCGGTTTCAGGTTTTCCAGTCCGGATTCCAGGTCCGGCCCGAGGCTGCCATCCATCAGCAGGCCGCGCCAGCGGTCGATCGGGTTGTTGCCGAGCTTGCCGCCGGTCCGCCAGGTGACCTGCGTTCCGTCCCGCACCGGCTGATAGCGAATCGAGCCTTTCAGCGGCACCTCTGCCCCTTCCAGGAGAACGGTGTATTGCATCCCTTCGTGCGGATTCTCCCAGGTGATCGTCATCGTGGCGTCGGGCTGGTCCGGCTCGGTCCAGGTTTGCATGGCCCCCTCGCCCGCGGTCTGGCCGGGGATCGCGTACTCCCGGTCTGCGTTCGGATTCCATTTCGGCCAGGCCTTCAGATCCACGACCTGCGAATGAACGTCGAACGTCCCGGCCTGCACCACAATCGACCGCTCGACCGAATACTCGGCCGGCAGCAGCATCCCGATCACGGCCAGCACCCCGCACGCCCCGGCGATGATGCCCACCGTCCACAACCCGCATTTCAGACATCTTGATCCACCCGGCTTTGGAGAATCCGTTGCAGGCGACGGGTTGGCAACCGTGGAATCGGCGTTCGACATGTGACGGCCCTCGGAAAGGTCAGCGGGAAGAGGGAACAAGAAAAGAGACCGGCGGCAGCCCCCCGATCCCACGACCGAAGCCGAGCCGCTGCCGTTCCTGCCATTGATACCGTCGCGGCGTCGAGTCTGCAAACAGATTCCCGGATTTCGGCCGGATTCCCAAATTGTGAGTCCCGCACGGGGGGAACGCGGATCCGGCGGATTGAGCGGATTCGCGCGGATCAAAACGATGATTTGATGGCCGCCGGAATCGCCCACACCAGTCACGAGAAAGGAACACTAATCTGCACTAATCTCCGCTGATTCATTTCATAACCGATCTCGCTGAAGTCTTCCTGATGAGTGGCGATTAGTGACGATGAGTGTTCCTTACCTCTGGATATTGCCGAGTTGGGAATGCGCGCCCGACCTGCCGCGAAAACCTTTCTGCCAGGACCTCTTCTGATCCGCGCAAATCCGCCCCATCCGCCCGATCCGCGTTCCCCGCTGGTCGTCCGACTGGATGTTGCCAAGTGGGCAATGCGCGCCCGGAATTCACCGGCATTTGCCCGAACTTGAAAAGCTCGGCCAATCGCCTATACTCCTTGGTTCGCAATCGTTTTCCGGGCGGGACGATGCGCACCGGGCGAGTCGATATCCGAGAAAGGGCGCGACGATGGGAATGAAGTGTGACGTCTGCGGCAAGGGACCGTCGAAAGGGAACTCCGTCACCCAGCGCGGCAAGGCGAAGTACCTGGGGGGGAACGGCCGCAAGACGACGGGGATTTCGCGGCGGATGTTCCGCCCGAACCTGCAGCGGATTCGCGTCGAAGAAAACGGCCAGGCCGTCCGCCGCCGCGTCTGCACGTCGTGCCTGCGGAGCGGCAAGGTGCAGAAGGCGGTTGTCCGCAAGCCGTTCACGATGCCAGCGGCGAGTCAATGACGAATGACGAAATCCGAATGACGAAAGAATCCCGAATGACGAATGACGAAATCTCCGGAACGCTTCGTCATTAGACATTCATCATTGATTCGTCATTCGTCATTCGACATTTCTGGAGAGTCCGGCGTGGCCGCATCGCTGTCGATCGAGCAGGTCGCCAAAGTCGCCGGCCTGGCCCGGCTGAAGCTCTCGCCGGAAGAGCAGGCACAGATGGCGGCCCAGCTTGCGCGCGTGCTCGACTACGTCGAAATCCTCAACGAAGTCGACACCGACGACGTCGAACCGATGGCCCACGCCGTCGAGGTGACGAACGTCCTGCGGGACGACGTCGCCGGTGAGTCGCTCCCCCGCGAGGCCGCGCTGGCCAACGCCCCCAAAACCGACGGCGAATGCTTCCTCGTCCCCCCGATCCTCGAACACGACTGAGAGAAGCCACCCCCTGCAATGACCAACTGCCGCCTTCCGCCTTCCACGACCGACGTTCTCACTCGCCTCCAGTCGGGCGAGCTGTCGTCCGCCGACGCGGTCCGCGGCTGTCTCGACCGCATCCGCTCTGAGGACGACGCGATCGGCGCGTTCCTCTCGCTCGACGAATCCGCCGTCGCTCATGCCGAAGCGATCGACGAGAAGCGCCGCCGGGGCGAGCCGCTCGGAAAGCTGGCCGGGCTGCCGATCGCGATCAAAGACCTGATCTGCACGCGGGGCCTGCCGACGACCTGCGGCAGCCGCATGCTGGAAAACTTCGTTCCCCCCTACGACGCCCACGTCATCGAGCGGCTGAAGGCCGAAGACGCGGTCATCGTCGGCAAGACGAATCTCGACGAGTTCGCGATGGGGTCGTCGACCGAGACGTCGGCGTTCCAGCTCACCCGTAACCCGTGGAACCGCGAGCACTCCCCCGGCGGCTCCAGCGGCGGGTCGGCGGCGGCGGTGGCGGCGGGAATGGTCCCGCTGGCCCTCGGCAGCGATACGGGCGGGTCGATCCGGCAGCCGGCGTCGTTCTGCGGCGTCGTCGGGTTGAAACCGACCTACGGCCGCGTCTCCCGCTACGGCCTCGTCGCCTACGCCAGTTCGCTGGACCAGATCGGCCCCTTCGCCGGCGACGTTTACGGGGCCGCTTTGCAACTGGAAGCCATCGCCGGCCACGACCGCCGCGATTCCACCTGCATCAACCGCCCGGCGCCGGCCTACACCGCCGCGCTCGACCAGCCGCTGGAAAAGCTGCGGATCGGCCTCGTCAAGGAGCACTTCGCCGCGGGACTCGATCCGGAAGTCGAAGCCGCCGTCCGCGAGGCCGTGGGCGTTTACGAATCGCTGGGGGCGACGGTGCATGAGGTTTCCATTCCGCATTCGAAGTACGCCGTCGCGACGTATTACCTCATCGCCCCGTCGGAGGCCTCCAGCAATCTCGCCCGCTACGACGGCGTGCACTACGGCCGCCGCGCCGAACAAAGGGGACGCAGCTCTTTTTCCGCCGCCGCGGGTGGACGATTTGAAGAGGTTGAAGAGCAAGAAAAAGAGCTGCGTCCCCTTTTTGCGATGTACGCCGCCAGCCGCGGGGAAGCGTTCGGGGCCGAGGTGAAACGCCGCATCATGCTCGGCACCTACGCCCTCTCGGCGGGGTACTACGACGCGTATTACCTGAAGGCGCTGAAGGTCCGCCGCCTGATCCGGCGGGACTTCGACCGGGCGTTCGAGTCGGTCGACCTGATCGCCGGCCCGGTCTGCCCGACGCCGGCGTTCAAGATCGGCGAACTGATCGACGACCCGCTGGCGATGTACCTGCTCGACATCTACACGATCAGCGCCAACCTGACGGGGCTGCCGGGAATTTCGATTCCCGCCGGCGTGAGTTCATCCGGCCTGCCGATCGGCCTGCAACTGATGGCCCCGCCGTTCGAGGAAGAACGCCTGCTGCGGGCGGGGCGGATGCTCGAACGTGACCGGGAAGGGCGGCAGACAGAAAAATTGGTGACAGAAAAATGAACTTATGAACTTAGAGGTATTTTTCTGTCACCAATCTTTCTGTCTAATCAATCTTTCTGTCTAATGATGTCGCGCTGTCGTCGTGCGACGGCAGCGGCGACGTCCGCTCAACCGAACGGGAACGGCTCCGGCTGCAGCAGGAACGGGAACACGCGAATCGGCTGCCCCGCGGGGAGGTCCTGCTTGTAGCTGAGCTGCGCCGCCCGGTCGGCGGCGAACTGCAGCCCGGTGAACTCGAGACCGCAGAAGTGGTCGGTGCCGACTTCCGCCGCCACGTCGGCGAACACCTCGCCGGCCGAAGCCGCGTGCCGGCGAACGCCGTGGATGCTCCGCTCGCGGACCTTCAGCCCGGCGGCGGCCATCTTCACCAGCCCCTTGAGAAACCGGCCGGCCAGCGTTTCCGCGTCGGAGACCCGCAGCAGCCGCTCGAACTCGTCGTGGGCTTCCCAGTAGTAGCCCAGGTTGAAGTAGTCGATCGCGAGCAGGTAGTTGCGGTTTTCGGCCCAGTTGTCGAGGGTCAACGCTTTCGACGTGCGCCCTTTGCGGCCGTAACTGTGCCCCTTGGGGTCACGGATCGGGTGCGGGGTTTCCGTGCCCGGCACGAACGTGTAATCGGGCAGCTCGACGGTGGGCAACAACCGGGCGGGTGTGGTGGCGGCGGCGGTGGTGGTGGCGGTCTGAGACATCCTGACTGATTCTCCGGAAACGTTACGGCGTTAGGTTACGTGTATCTTTCGAGAGACCGTCCGTTCGTAGGACGGTTTTTCAAACCGTCCGCGTCCTGACGATCATCGTCGAGTTCATTCTGCAAAAATGCGAATGCAACGGACGGTTTGAAAAACCGTCCTACGGAAACTGAAAGGGACCGGTCGCCGGCTTCGTTCGAACTCCCGGCGCACCTCAACCGATGCGCCCGCGTTCGAGCGGCAAACAGGCCCGCGGTTCGTCCCCCAGTCATTCTCTCGGGTTGCGGCGATTCCATTCATCGGGAAGTCTGGACGCGCCGTCATCGGGACAATAACCCGGTGAAACAGGCTAAGTCGCATGGCACACGACACTTAGCCCCGTCCGTCTCCGCTCCTTCATCCCCCCAAGATACCGATTTCCGGCGGCAAAGTGGGAGACCGCTTTCCCAATTTTTCGCAGAAAACCCAAAAAAATCCAGTGGCGAAGTCGGATTAGGGAAAACCAGGCGAGCCGGGTGCGTCAGCGACCGGAGGCAGTCGAGAGCGGAGAGTCCAGAGTCGAGAGCCGGAGAATCGGACATCGTCTGGCTCTCGACTCTGGACTCTCGACTCTCGACTCTCTCACACAAACGCCGCCGCCACCGCGTTCGACAGGCTCACCAGCCGCCACGGGGCCTTCGATCGCAACGCCGTCGTGAACAGCAGCGCGTAGCCCTCGCGGTCGGGGTCCATCCAGCACGTCGTTCCCGTCGCGCCGGTGTGGCCGAACGTTCGCGGGCCGAGCGTGTCGCCCCAGCTTCCTTTCGTCCCGCGGTGGTTCAGGCGCCAGCCGAGGCCCCACGGCTGCGTGCGGCGGATTTTCTCCGGCACGTCGGGCTGGTCGTTGAGCCGGTTGGTGGTCATCGCCTCGACCGCCCCCGGCGAGAGCAGCCGCACGTCGCCGAGTTTGCCGCGGTTGAGAAACAACTGGCAGATCTTCGCGAAGTCTTCCGGCGAAGAGAACATCCCGCCCCACGGCGCCCCGAGTTCCTGCCAGTACTTGCCGTTCCAACCGTAGTCGCTCTTCCCCTGATAATCCGGCGTCTCGACGCGAATCAGCCGTTCGCGGTCCAGCCCGCGCGAACCGAGGGCGGACGATTTCATCCCCAGCGGGTCGAAGATTTCCTTCTTGAGGAAGTCGTGAATCCGCTGCCCGGAAATGCGTTGAACGATCTCCGCGACCGTCAGCGTCCCCATGCTCTGGTAGCTGAGGTTCGTCCCCGGCGGAAACAACGGCTTCGCGTTGATCGCGGCCTTGATGAACTCCTTCAGCGGCGCGTGCTTCTTCCGCAGTTCGAGGTCGTTCTCCGCCATGTCGGGCAGGCCGGACGTGTGCGTGAAGAGGTGCTGCACCAGCGTGTTTTCCTTGTGATGGGCGGCGAAGTCGGGAATGTACCGCGTCACCGGGTCCGACAGATTCAGCAGCCCCCGCTCGACGAGCAGCATCGCCCCCGTGTACGTCACGCATTTCGTAATCGACGCCAGCAGAAACATCCCGTCCCGCCGGATCGCCTTCGCGGTCTCCTCCGGTCCCTGCTTCCCGAAGAACTGCGGCTCGACGATCTTCCCCCGCCGCCCGACGAGAATCGCCCCGCCGGGAATTGGAGGTTTGTCGCCGGTGGTCAATTTCTTCAGGAGGCGGTAGGCGTTGTCGAGGCGGTCGGGATCGAGGGCGATTTCTTGGGGTTTGACGATGGGCAGAGTTGTCATGGTCGGCGGCTCCGCGAGGGGCTATGATCCGTTTAATGTCGCGCCATTCTGCCAAGCCAAGAGGGGAATCGCCAACTATGCGAACCGTGATCGCCGTTCGCGAATGCAATCTTCCATTCGAAGAGCGCCGTTCTATAATGGTTGGTGCCTTGCGAAAAACTGCTCAAACCGGCTGAAGGTGCTGATCATGGTCAGACTCGTTCTCGACGAGGAACAATCGCAGCTTGTCGAATCCCATTCGGGGTCCATCGAGGTCTTCGATCGTTCCGGACGGCGATTGGGTTTTCTGGCGGCAGCGTTACACGACAAGCCCCAGCGGATTCCTTTCACGATCGAGGAAGCCGAGGAGCTCGCGCGGCGCATCAACAGCGGCGGTCCGTTTCTTTCGTCGGCGGATGTGGCCGAGTTTTTGCGCAAGTTGGGGAGCCAATGAAGCCCCGTTTCACCGTCTGCTGGCACCCGGCCGTCACTGATGACCTGGCGCGAATGTGGATCTCCTCGCTGCGTCGCGAGGCCATCACGTCCGCATGGAACCAAGCCGAACAAGCACTTGCCTCCAATCCAGCCGCAGCCGGGCTGGAACTTGCGGCCGACCAGATCGATGCCGATGCTTTCCGCATCCTGATGCAGCGTGTCGTTCCGACGCAGGGAAGCGGTCCGCTGCGGGTCTTGGCGGTCGAACCCCTCGAGGTCTGCTTTTCGGTCCGCGAAGAGGACCTCGTCGTGACGGTCTGGATGATCCGCCAGGAGTCGCGGTGATCGAGAAAAAGCGGCAGGGGCCGAATGGGTAGTTCCGCCGAAATCGGCAATCGGGAGGTCAGTCGTGGTTGGCGGCTCCGCGGGCGGCTATCATATGACTTGAGGCAGTTGGCGCACATTCTGTCGCAAAACGAGGAGAATCGCCATGAAAACATCTCTCATGCTGCTGTGTTTGCTCGTAATCGCAGTGGCGCCGCTGCCGCGGAATTCCGCAACTGCCGCCGACAAGAAGAAGCCGCCAAAGCCGATCGATCATTCCTCGCCGCAGAAGATCGCGGAGGAATTCACCCAGGCGATGAAGCACGAAAACTGGGAGCGTGCGTTTCAATGCCTCAATGACGAAAAGTCACGCATGGCACTGTTGGCGGCCGCCATGCTCCCCGCAGCGTTTGCGACGGGAAACGACGAGTCAAAGCGAAAGTCGCTGAAGGCCGTGACGGACAAGCACGGCGAATTGAAACCCGATGATCTATCGAACGTGAAAAAGCTGGCCGCGATGTTCGGGGACCTGGAAAAGTGGTTGACAAACAATCTTCCCAAAATCGACGGCAAGCCGCAGGAAAGCATCGGGAAGCAATTCGAAATTGCAGAATACAAGAACTTCAAGGTGAAAGCTGATGTCGCCACGGCGGTTGTCTACCAGAACGGCCGAAAGTCCCCAACCGCAGCGTACTTCAAGAGAATCAAGGGCAAGTGGTACTTCGATGCTTATGAAGCCGCGCGGAATTCGAAGTCGGGATTCAAACTCAACATCAAGAAGAAGTGACGCATCTGCCGACCGATGAAACCGCGATACACGCGTTGATGGTCCTGGCCGTGTGATGGAGACTGATGATGCAAGAACTCGTCCTGAACAAACAACAGTCGGACCTACTGGCCAGCGCCACCGGACCGGTCACGATTCGCGATGCCCGCGGTGTTACGGTTGTGACAATTCCCCCTCTGGCAAACAGAATCCACCTCGACGCGGCCGAATTGGAGAAAATCAACCGTCGGATGTCGGAAGACCCTGCGACGTTTCCGACGTTTCGTGAGGCGATCGAGCGACTCGAAGCGCGAGCCAACTGATGGCCAGAGTCACCGTGCGGATGTCGCCGGACGCCGAACAGGAACTGGCGGCGATCTACCTCGAATCCTCGGATCCACAGTCAATCGTACGCGCCTCATACGAGATCGACGAGCTGTTGAGACTCGATCCGGAAACCAAAGGAACCGAGGCAAACTCGGCGACGATCGATGATGAGACGGCCGAGGTCCTCCTGCAACGCACCGGTACCATTCCGCAGGGTCTGCGCTCGTTTCCGTTCGGTCCTTTGGAAGTTTTTTTCACGGCTGACGAAGCAGACGGGATGGCGATCGTCTGGTTGCTCCGTCGGCGACGCTGAATGACTGGAAAACGAACAGGTGTTGAAGCCGATGAACAGCAATCCCCTCTGGACGATCGCCGCTTGGCTTTGGCTCTGTTCAGCACAGCAGGCGTTCGCCGGCAAACCGCAAGACGGCGCCGCCCAGCGCGGCTATCGCCACCTCCGCGAAACACCCTACCTCCCCCCCGATTTCGACGCCGACGTCTTCCACGAACTCTGGAAACGCTGGCCCGAACCGCTGCGGTCGAAAGCGGCGAAAGCGACGCCAGCGCAGCGGCGGAAGATGGCGCTTGAGCGATACGGGCTGATGGAGCCGCCGGAGGCGAAGCCGGGGGTACCGGCGCTGGGGTACGTCGACGACGGCAAGCACGGCTGGGTGATGAACTGCTTCGCCTGCCACGCCGGGAAGGTCGCGGGGAAGGTGATTCCCGGCGCGCCGAACACGCATCTCGACCTGCAGTCGCTGACCGAGGACGTCCGCGCGACGAAGATTCGCCTCGGAAAAAAACTGACTCACATGGACCTTGGCTCTTTGCGGATTCCCCTCAACACGACCGCCGGCAGCAGCAACGCCGTCGTGTTCGGGATCGCGCTGGGGGAACTGCGGGACAAGGACATGAACGTGGCCCTAACATTCAAACGGGAAAAGCCGACGCATCACGACATGGACGCCCCGCCGTGGTGGAACGTGCGGAAGAAAACGATGCTCTACTGCGATGCGTTCTCCCCGAAAAACCACCGCGTGCTGATGCAGTTCATCCTCATCCCGCAGAACGGCCGCAAGCAGATCCTCGCGTGGGAAAACGACTTCGCCGACATCCTGGCGTACATCGAATCGGTCCGGCCGCCGAAATACCCGTGGCCCATCGACCGCAAGCTCGCCGCCGCCGGGAAGACCGTCTTCGAACGCAACTGCGCCCGCTGCCACGGCACCTACGTTGGAGTTCACGCTTCAGCGTGGCCCGGCGACGGAAAGCCGCGGCAGAACGACACGCTGAAGCGTGAACTCCAACGTGAATACCCGCAGAAGGTGGTCCCCATCGACGAGATCGGCACCGACCCCGTCCGCTGGAAGGCGCTGACCGTCACGCACCGCAAGCGGATCGAAATCAGTTGGATGAGCCGCTACGGCAAAGACCGCACCGTCACCGAACCCGCCGGCTACGTCGCCCCGCCGCTGGACGGCCTCTGGGCGTCGGCCCCGTACTTCCACAACGGCTCCGTCCCCACCCTGTGGCACGTGCTGCATCCCGACAAACGCCCGCGAATCTGGAAACGCACGTCGCCGGACGGTTACGATCAAAAACGCATCGGCCTGCCGGTGGAAACCTTCACCGCCATGCCGAAAGGGATCACCGACAAAGTCGAGCGCCGGCGTCACTTCGACACGACGAAGTTCGGCAAAAGCGCTGCGGGGCACCGCTTTCCGAATGCATTAACCGAAGACGAGAAACGAGCCGTGCTGGAATATCTGAAAACACTCTGAAGGCCAACCGCTAATATACGCTGATGTACGCTAATGGATGAAGGATGAAAGAATGAGAGATGGAAGGATTGACGAAGGCAATTCTGCATCCCTCATCTTTCATCCCTCCATCCTTCATCCTTCTTCATTAGCGTCCATCAGCGTCAATTAGCGGTTCCCTGCTTGGATCGCCCATGACCGCGAAAATCGGCATCCTCACCGTCTCCGACCGCGCCAGCCGGGGCGAGTATGAAGACCGCGGCGGGCCGGCGATCCGCGAATACCTCGCTGAAATCCTCACATCGCCGTGGGAGCCGGTCGCGCGGGTGATTTCCGACGAGCGGCCGTTGATCGAACAGACGCTTTGCGAACTGTGCGACGACGGCTGCTGTCTCGTCATTACCACCGGCGGCACCGGGCCGGCGGCGCGGGATGTGACGCCGGAAGCGACTGAGGCCGTCGCCCAAAAGCTGATGCCCGGCTTCGGCGAGCTGATGCGCAAAGTCTCGCTGGAAAAGGTGCCGACGGCGATTCTTTCCCGGCAGACGGCGGCCATCCGCGGCGGGGCGCTGATCGTGAATCTCCCCGGCCAGCCGAAGGCGATCCGCGAATGCCTTGACGCGGTCTTCCCGGCGATCCCGTACTGCGTCGACCTCATCGGCGGGCCGTTTCTGACGACCGACGAAAGCAGGATCGTCGCGTTCCGCCCGAAGAAGTAGGTCCGGACCGGCCCGTCCGGACCTCGATCTGACAAAGGACGCCGCTTGCGGCTTAGCCGTCGGCTCAGAGCGACCGGCTAAGCCGCAAGCGGCGAGGTCCCGATGAGCTTCACCCATTCCGACCTGGTCGAAGTCAAACGCATCCGCGGCAAGGGGCGGGGCGTGTTCGCGCGGCGGGCGATCGCGGCGGGGACGGTGATCGAGGCCGTCCCCGTGCTCGCGCTGCCCGCCGACGACGTCGAGGCGACCGCGCTGGCCGGGCATTGCTTCGTCTGGTCGCGGGGCACGGTGGGGCTGCCTCTGGGGTACGGGGCGCTCTACAATCACTCCTACGCCCCCAACGCCGAATGCGTCGACCGGGCCCCGCGGACGAAGCTGTTCCGCGCCCTGCGGAACATCGCCGCGGGGGAAGAAATCACGATCAACTACAACGGCGCGCGGGACGACTGTTCCGACATCGGGTTCAAAGTGCGGTGACGGGCTGCAAGGGGTCGGGTGTGGAAAATTCAAAATTGCTGAGTTGATTCGCGCACTGCAGACGAAACGATGGCTCAGCAATTTTGAATTTTCCACACCCGACCCCGAACGTCCGCGACAGAAAGAGCAGCGGTTTATGTCGGTCGAGAGTCATCCTCACGTCGTCGTCATCGGCGGCGGCCCCGCGGGGTCCACGGTCTCCACGCTCATCGCCCAGCAGGGGTATCGCGTCGTGCTGTTCGAGCGGGAACGCTTCCCCCGCTTCCACATCGGCGAATCGCTGATCCCCGAAACCTACTGGGTGCTCCAGCGGCTCAACATGCTCGACAAGATGCAGGCCAGCCGCTTCATCAAGAAATACAGCGTGCAGTTCGTGAATGAATCGGGCAAGCTCTCCGCCCCGTTCTACTTCCACGACAACAAGCCGCACGAATGCTCGCAGACCTGGCAGGTCCGCCGCAGCGAGTTCGACGAAATGATGCTCCGCAACGCCGAGGAACACGGCGTGCGCGTGCACCAGGGGGTGCGCGTGCTCGACGTGCTGTTCGAAAGTGTGGATGACTCGCGGAGATCGGAGGTCGGAGGTCGGAGGTCGGAGGTCGGAAAGAGTGCTGATACGACGCCGGCCTCCGACCTCCAACCTCCGATCTCTGAACAGCGGGCCGTCGGCGTGCGAATCGCCGACGAGCACGGCGAGCGCGACGTGCCCGCCGACGTCGTCGTCGACGCCAGCGGGCAGAGCGGACTGCTGATCAACAAGCTCAAGCTCCGCGTCGCCGACCCCGTACTCAACAAGGGGGCGATCTGGACCTACTTCCAAGGCGCCTACCGCGACACCGGAAAAGACGAAGGAGCCACCGTCGTCCTCGCCCTGCAGCAAAAAAATGGCTGGTTCTGGTACATCCCCCTGCACGACGACGTCGTCAGCGTCGGCGTCGTCGGCGACTTCGACTACCTCTTCAAAGGCCGCGGCACCCACGAACAGACCTACGCCGAAGAACTCGACCGCTGCCCCGCCGTCAAACAGCGAGTCGCGAAGGGCCGGCAGGTCGAACGCATCTTCGCCACGAAAGACTACACCTACCGCGCCACGCAGGTCGCCGGCGACGGCTGGGTGCTCGTCGGCGACGCCTTCGGGTTTCTCGACCCGCTGTATTCGTCCGGCGTGCTGCTGGCGCTGAAGTCCGGCCAACTCGCCGCCGACGCCGTCGTCGAAGGCCTCGCCAGACGCGACACGTCCCGCGCCCAGCTCGGCCACTGGGAAGCCGACTACGTGAAGGGCATGAACCGCATGCGGAAGCTGGTCTGCGAATACTACGACGGCTTCAGCTTCGGCCAGTTCATCCGCCGCTACCCCCACTACCGCGGCCCGATCACCGACCTGCTGATCGGCGACCTGTTCAAGGACAGCCTCGACGAAGTGCTCGCCTCGATCGACGAGATAAAGGCCGAGCCGCCGGCGGCAAAGTAGGTCCGGCCGGCCCGGCCGGACTTCGATCCACCAATCCGCACATTCCCCGCACGCCGGGCGGCGTTCACTTCGTTTTCGCGGCAGGATCTGCCGCTGGTGATTTGGCTAGCCCGGATTATTCATGGCGTTCAACGAATACGCTACAACTCACACGCTGAACGCGATTTGTGTCGGCATTGCGAAAAGCAGAGCGCAAATCAGCCGGCGGGCGCTAGCCCCGGTTTGTTGTGGGATTCCCGTCAACCGGGGGCTAGCGCCCCCGCCGGCTGATGAATAATCCGGGCTAGAGGCGGAGAATCGCGGACGGAGACGCAATTCGTCGAGCGTCAGTCGACGGTCACCATCAATTTCCTCGATGCGGAAGTTGAATTCACTCAGGGAACGGGATTGACTCAACCCGATTTGTCAGCAATGATTCCCTCGACGATTGACTGCTTTTCGGCCGAATCCAGTTCCATGCCTGCCATCTTCACTGCAACTATCACCGTTGTGACGATGCTCGCCCACTCGTTCGTGGGGTGTTGCTGGCATCACGGACATACGGTGCACAATCACGAGCACCACGGTTCGAGTTCCGCGTCGGCGATTCATGATGCGGATGCCCCCGATCATGCGCAGGCGGCGGAAGCGGCTGCCGTATTGCAGGGCGGGATCGATGAGCCTGTCGGCCAGAGCGGTTGTGCGGAAAGTTCCTGCACGTATCTGAAGCCGCAATCCTTGTCGATGGACCTGTGCGCGGCGAGCGGGATCGGCGATTGGGATGCGCCTCGAGCTCACAGCAGTCTTCCCGCGCTGTCCGGCATTCGCACGCCGGAACATCCCCGCGAAAAGGCCGGTGCGCCACCGTTGCGCGCCCGTTTGTCGGTCTGGCTGCTGTAGACCGCGCGCCTCCTTCGCCGGATTTCTCGATTCCCCACTGCTGTGGGGTGTATCCGTAATTCTCGTGCGGAACCGTTTCAGCGGCCCATCGTGTGCCGCAAGGCACGCATGTCAAATCCGCGCGACGCTGCGCGGCGCCCGCGATCGTCCGTCTTGAGGGCTCGATGATGAAAGAGTCGTTATTCAAACTCGTTGAAAAGCTGCGGAACTCCGCGCGCACGTGGATGCCCGTCGCCGTGGGTGTGCTGATATTGGCCATCGCGGCCGTCACGTCCGATTCGTGGTTGCCGGGGGTTCAAGGCTGGCTGTCTCCCGCCGCGGAGAAGAAGGACGAAGACAAGAAGGCCGGCGGCCCTGGCGATTCGCTGCTCGTTTCCGAGCAGGCGCGGCGGAATCTCGGGCTGAAAGTCGGCGACGTCGAAGTCCGTAAGTCGTATGCGCGGAAGTTGAGCGTGCCCGGAATGGTCGTCGGCTTGCCGGGCCGCACGCGGTTTCAGATCGCGTCCCCCATGACGGGGATCGTCACCGAAATCGCCGTCGTCCGCGGGCAGTCGATCTGGTCGGACGAGTTGCTGTTCCGGCTGAGGCTGTCGCACGAAGACCTCGTCCGGGCACAAACGGACTACCTGCGAACCCTCGGCGAACTCGACGCCGAACTGAAGGAAATCGCCCAGTTGAAGCTCGCCGGCGAAGGCGTCGCGGAGCGGCTGATCATGCAACGGCAATACGGACGGGACAAACTCGCCGCGGTGTCGCGCGCCCAGGAGGAGGCCTTGCACCTGCACGGGCTGTCCGACAAGCAGATCGAGTTCATCCGCGAGAAGCGAAAGCTCGTGCGGGAACTCGTGGTCAAGGTGCCGCGGCTGCACCATGACTTTTCGCTGCACTTCGACCGGGAAACGGAGCCGCACAAAAGTTCGGAAGGTGCGAAGCCCGGCATCGCCAAGACCGCCGCGACGGCGCCTCTCAGCCACTCCCGGAAGCACCGGTTCGTCGTCGAGCAGTTGCCGGTCCACGTCGGAGAGGCGGTCAAGGCGGGCGACATGCTGGGCGCGCTGGCGGACTACGAGTTCCTGTACATCGAGGGCTGGGCCTTCGAACAGGACGCCGATGAACTCGTCGCGGCGGCGAATGAGAAACGCAGCATCTCGGTCATCCCCGAAGGAAAGGGGGGACTTGGGAAGCAGATCTCCGACTTGAGAATTGTGTACGTCGACAATGAAATCGACCCGCAATCGCGGGCGCTGCATTTCTACGTCGGGCTGTCGAACGAAGTCGTCCGCGACGTCAAACGCAACGGCAAGCGGTTCCTGACGTGGAAGTACCGCCCCGGCCAACGCATGCAGCTTCGCATACCGGCGGAAATCTGGAAGGACGTCATCGTGCTTCCGGTCGACGCCGTCGCCCAGGAAGGGGCCGAGTCTTACGTCTTCGTTGAAAACGGGAAAAAGTTCGTCCGCCGTCCCGTCGCGGTAAAGTACCGCGACCAGCTCGAAGTCGTCCTCGAGTACGACGGTGCGATCTCTCCGGGGGACCGCGTGGCCCTCAGCGGCGCCCATCAACTGCTGATCGCGCTGAAGAACCAGGCCGGCGGCGGCGCCGACCCGCACGCCGGGCACACCCATTAAGGCGGAAAGCGGCAGCGAACGTCAACTCACCACTCACACCAACCAGGAGACGAACCATGCATCGCCCGAAACTGCAAGTGGCAATCTCGGTTGCCATGACCGCGATCATCCTCGGATCTGCACACCCCTCCGCGAAAGCCCAGAGTCCCGGAAAGCCTCTCGCAAAGGGCGCCAGCGTCGAGTCGCTGCTCAAAAAGCGACTGGACGTGCTGCAGCAGATTGCAAAGCTGCGCCGCGCCGCGTACCTGGCGGGGGAAGCGGGTCTGAATTCCGTGATTCAGTCGCAGATCGACGTGCTCCACGCCAGACTCGAGTTGGCCGGGAAGCCCGCCGAACGGATCGTCATTCGCACGGCGATCCTCAAGCAGGCCCGCGATCTGGAAGCGGTTGCGAAAAAACGCTTCGAAGCGAAGGCTGCCACGCCGGTCGACATGCTCCGCGCTCAGGCATTCCGGCTGCGTGCCGAAGCAGACCTGTTGCGCGAACAATCCGCCGCGCACCAACACCACCATCACGACCGGAAAACGTCGCACGAGGCCTTCGTGCGGGCGCAGACCGGTTTCCTGCGGACTCTCGGGGAACTCGACGTCGTGCAGAAGGAGATCGCCCGTGTGAAGGCCGTGGCCGGCGGAGCAGTTCCCGGGAAACTGATTCTGGAACGCCAGCGTGCCCGGGATAAACTCCTCGCCGCGCTGCGCGCCCAGGAGGAAGCCCTGTACTTGCACGGACTGAGCGAACGACAGGTCAAGTCGATTCGCGAGAAACGAAAGCTCATCCGTCATCACGATCACAACACCGCGCCGAAGCGGAAGAAGTAACCGGCGGTTCGCCATTCTCAAGTAGTGATTCGATTCCGCGGATGCAACGGACGACCTGACATGCTCAACGCGATCATTCGATTCGCCCTGCGGCAGCGGCTGCTGGTCATTGCGCTGTCGATGTTCCTCATCGGCTTCGGCACCTGGCAGGCCACGCAGATGGAAATCGACGTCTTCCCCAACCTCAACCGGCCGCGGGTCGTCGTCATCACCGAAGCGCCGGGCATGGCGCCCGAGGAAGTGGAAGCGCTGATCACGTTTCCGCTGGAGACGGCGCTCAACGGGGCCAACGGCGTGATGGCCGTCCGCAGCTCGTCCGGCGTGGGCATCTCCGTGATCTATGTCGAATTCGACTGGGGGACCGACATCTACGTCGACCGGCAGATCGTCAACGAGCGGCTGGCCCTGGCCCAGGAACGGTTGCCCCCCGGCGTGAGACCCACGCTGGCCCCCATTTCGTCGATCATGGGCCAGATCGTCATGATGGGCATGTGGAGCGAGGAAAACGACAAGACCCGCATCGGCGCGCTCGACCCGGCACTCGTCAAACCACTGGACGCGGGAAGGATTCCACCGGAACTGCGCGCGGCGATCGATCGCCAGCCCCGGAAGATTAACGCGGGCGGACTCTCCGCCACGGCGACGGTCATCCGCGAATCGGGGGCGGTCCGCTGTGTGATCCGCGATGAATTGAACGGCCGGGAGTTTTTCGTGCGGGTGTATGACGACCGCGTCACCGTGGATTACAAGGACGGCGACGGCAAGACCCGCTACTTTGAGATTCCGGGAGCAGTTGGTAGCACGGCCCTCCGAGGCCGTGACGACGGCTTCGGAGAGCCGTCCTACGCAAACGCGGACCTGTTCGCCGCGCTCGATGCGGGTCGCGTTCCCACGCCGATTGCCTCCGGAATCGCCAAACGGAGCGGATCGCTGCCAAAGAACGCGGTCGTCGAGCAGCGGCCTTTGCGCTGGAAGATCCACGATGCGGAGCATGACCGGCTGTATCTCGTGCGCCGGCGGCCGGGACAGAAGAAACTCGAACTTCACGCGCTGACCTCCGACCTGCAACTGCGAACGCTGGCGGACTGGGTCGTCCGCCAGCGGTTGCTGACGATCCCCGGCGTCTCGCAGGTCTTCACGATGGGGGGCGGTCGCATGCAGTTTCAAGTGCTGGTCGATCCCGACGCCCTGTTGCGGTACGGCATTTCCCTGCGCGACGTCAAGAGGGCGGTCGAGAGGAGCAACCGCAACAGCACCGGCGGTTACCTCGATCAGCAGGGACCGAACGAGTTCCTCGTCCGCGCCCTGGGGCGCGTGCAGTCGATTGAAGATCTGGAAAAACTCGCCGTCGCCTATCGCGACGGCCGGTCGATCCTGCTGAAACAGGTCGCGCGGGTCGTGGAAGCGGCGCAGGTGAAACGGGGGGACAGTTCCGCGTTCGTCCGCGAGCCGGACGGCCGGTTCTCCGGCGGACCGGCCATCGTGCTGACGATCAACAAGCAACCCGGCGCCGACACGCGCGCGGTGACCGACAATCTTCGCGATGCGATCAACGACCTGGAACCCTCGCTGCCGGCCGACGTCCGCGTGGCTCCGGGCATTTACTCGCAGCGGCAGTTCATCGACAGGGCCGTCTACAACGTCATCGAAGCCCTGGGGGACGGCGGCGTGCTCGTCGTCGTGCTGCTGTTTCTGTTCCTGCTGAACTTCCGCACGACGTTCATCACGCTGACCGCCATTCCGCTGTCGCTGGTGATTACGGCCCTGATCTTCAAAGCGGCGGGAATCTCGATCAACACGATGACCCTCGGCGGGCTGGCGGTCGCCATCGGGGAGCTGGTGGACGACGCGATCGTGGACGTGGAGAACATCTTCCGCCGGCTGCGGATGAATCGTGAAGCCGGGAATCCGAAGCACCCGCTGCTGGTCGTCTTTCAGGCAAGCGTCGAAATCCGCAATTCGATCGTCTTCGGGACGATGATCGTCGTGCTGGTCTTCCTGCCGCTGTTCGCGCTGGAAGGCATGGAGGGTCGTCTGTTCGCGCCGCTGGGGCTGGCCTACATGGTGTCCATCCTCGCGTCGCTGCTGGTTTCGCTCACTCTCACGCCCGTGTTGTCCTACCTGCTGTTGACGCGGAACCGATTGTGGCAGTTCGTCGCGCCGTTGCTGGCGGTGGGCGTTTCCGCGTCGATTTTCTACTGGGTGCTCCCCCGCTTCGCCGAGATGCTCCACCAACCGTGGTTGCACGTCACCGAACCGCAGTTGGGGCTGCACGTGTCCGTCCCGTTCGCAGGCGACCTGGACCTGACGCCGAAGCTGTTCTGGACGCTGCTGCTCTCGCCGGTCGTTTTTCTGCTGATCCGGCTATCCGACAGAACGGTGGAATCGGAACATGAGGGCGGACTGCTGCGATCGCTGAAATGGCTCGCCGGCAAAGCCATCGCCGCCAGCCTCGCGTTTCCCCGGACGATTCTGGTTCTGGCGGTCGCGGCGGTGCTCGTGGCGGGAGTCGTCGTGCTGCGTTTCGAGAAAGACCTGCTGCCTCCGTTCAATGAAGGCTCCGTGCAGCTCAACGTGATCCTGCCGCCGGGAACGTCGTTGAAGTCGTCGAACCAGATTGCCCGGCAGGTGGAAGAACGGCTGAAGAATCTCGACTTCGTCGCCGGCTTCGTCCGCCGCACCGGCCGGGCGGAACTCGACGAGCACGCCGAAGGGGTCAACACCAGCGAGATCATCATCCACATCGACCCGGACTCGAAGAGGTCACGCGACCGGATTCTCGAGGAAATCCGCGAATCCACCGCCGACGTGCCCGGCGTCGTCAGCACCACCGAGCAGCCGCTGGCCCACTTGATTTCGCACATGATCTCCGGCGTCAAGGCGCAGGTCGCGATCAAACTCTACGGCGACGACCTCGACGTGCTGCGCCGCACCGCCCACGACATGTTAACGGCGATCAAGGACGTCCCCGGCGTCAAAGACCCGTTGGTCGAGCCGCAGGTGGTCATCCCGCAGTTGCGCATCCAGGTTGACCGCGACAAGCTGCTGCAATACGGCCTGACGCCGGACGACGTCAACGAATACGTGGAAACGGCGCTGAACGGCCAGGTCGCCTCGCAGGTGCTCATCGACCAGCGGACGTTCGACCTGCTCGTGCGCTTCGACGAAAACTACCGCGAAAACCTGCCCGCGCTGCGGCGGCTGTCGATCGACCTGCCCGACGACGGCCAAACCGGCAAGCCGCGCGGAAAGGCCCGCAAGAACGGCAACTCTCAGGAAATCGGCGGCAGAATCCCGTTGGAGGCCGTCGCGAAAATCTACGAATCCGGCGGCCCGAACACGATCAACCGCGAGCAGGTCCGCCGCCGCATCGTCGTGCAGTGCAACGTTTCCGGCCGCGGGCTGGTCGACGTCGTGCAGGACATCCAGCGACGGTTGCAACCGGTCCAGAAGTCGCTGCCGGCGGGATACTACATCGAATACGGGGGCCAGTTCGAAAGCGAACAGCGGGCGACGCGGCGCATCGCCATCATGTTCACCGTGGCGATGATCGGCGTGTTCCTCGTGCTGTACACGATGTTCCGCTCGGCGAATTTCTCATTGCAGGTGATGTTCGCCCTGCCGATGGCGTTCATCGGTTCCGTCGCCGCCCTGGTCTTCACCGATCAGAAATTGACGGTTGCCGCGACCGTCGGCTTCATTTCGCTGGGAGGCATCGCATCGCGGAACGGCATCCTGCTGCTCAACCATTACCTGCATCTCGTGCAGCACGAAGGAGAAACCTGGTCGAAAGAAATGATCATCCGCGCCGGACAGGAACGCCTGGCACCGGTGCTGATGACGGCCCTCACGTCGGGCATCGGACTGCTGCCGCTGGCGATGGCCGCCGGCGAACCCGGAAAGGAAGTCCTTTACCCCGTCGCGACGGTCATCATAGGCGGGCTGATCACCAGCACGCTGCTGGAGTTCATCGTCCGCCCGGCGCTGATGTGGACCTTCGGCCGCGAAGTCGGCGAACGGCTCGTCGTCGAATCGCGGACCGAAATCCCGCTCGTGACCGAGGATGAGAAATGAGAGACGAATGCGTCGCGGCTGCACAATCACTTTCCAAGGGCCCGGAATGTTACGGGCCGATAACGTTCTGCGTCACTCCTTGAGGAAGGAACAACGTCCATGAAATTCGCAGGTTTGGTTCTCACGATCGCACTCGCCGTCGCCATCCCGTTCGCCGTGACCGGATGCGGCAAGACGGAAAAGAAAACCGACGACAAAACCGCCGCTGGAAAAGATGACAAAGGCGGCCATCCCACCGAGGGGCCGCATCACGGAATCCTCGTGGAACTCGGGGACGACGAATACCACGGCGAAGTCGTGCACGACGACAAGACGGCGACCCTGACGGTCTACATTCTCGACGGCTCCGCGAAGAAACAAGTCCCGATCGACGCCAAGGCAGTCGTCATCAACCTCAAGCATGACGGCAAGCCGGAACAGTTCAAACTCCCCGCCCTCCCCGACAAGGACGACCCGCAGGGGAAGTCCTCACGCTTTCAATTGAAGAACAAGGAACTGGTCGAGGCCCACGACGCCAAAGGGTCCGATGCGAAACTGACCGTGAGGATCAACGGCACTTCGTTTACTGGCGGTATCGCGGCCGGGCACAAGCACTGATCGCCCGGTGCGGTTCAAGAATCGCTGGCCCCGTTGAGAATCAAGGACGAACGCATGCCCTCCACTCGAAATCGACGCGGACGGCCGATCACGTATTCGCAAGCGGACCGCACCCGCTTCGCGGAACTGATTCGGAATCACGGCGTCCGCGGACCGAAACGGCAGCTACGAGATTCCGTCTCGCTGGACACGCTGCTGAAGGTCGCGCGGGAGTTCCAGATTCGATTGCACAGCGGACGGCGACCGAGAATCCTCCGTTGAAGGGAACAGGGAAGAGGGGGAAGATGTCCGCTCGGGGCCGGCGAAACCGGGAATTCGCGGCATGCCGGCCGGGCGGGAACTGGTCTTGCGTTCCTCCCGCTACCAGAGCGAGGATGCCGCCGCATTGTGTTTCGCGGGTCGACAGCCGCGGGAGGAGGTGTGAACGATGCGAGGGCGTTGTGGGGATCGGGGTGCGCGCGGACGGAGGGAGGGACGCGCGACGGGATGGCGATGGGGGGGTGGATGGGAGCGGCGTTGTTCATGATGCACTCTTCGTTTCCGACAGCAGCATCATCATGGATGACGACACCGCCGCCATTCGCTCGACGTGGCCCGGCGTGGTCGCGCGGGGGGAGCGGGGGTTACACGTCGAGGTCTTTGACTTCCAGGGCGTGCTTTTCGATGAACTCGCGGCGGGGTTCGACCTGGTCGCCCATCAGGACGCGGAACATTTCGTCGGCGGCGGCGGCGTCGGAGAGGGTGACTTTGAGGAGCATGCGCTTCTGGGGGTCCATGCTGGTTTCCCAGAGTTCTTCGGCGTCCATCTCGCCGAGGCCCTTGAAGCGGGTGAGCCGCAGGCCTTTTTCCCCCAGCTTGCGGAGGGCGGGGAGCAGTTCGCGGAGGGAGTTGAGTGGGGTCTGGGAGTCGTCGTGGAGCAGGCGGAAGGGATAGACCGGTTCGCCCGCCTTGTAGCCGGCCGAGGCGACGTCTTTGGGCTGCATGCCGTAATCGCGGAGCCGGCGGAGGGCGGCGTTGATCTCGCGGACTTCGTGCAGGTCGATGACCTGCAGCACGGATTCGTCGGGTTCCTGGCCATTGCCTTCGGCGGGGTGGGCGGTGGATTGTTCGGCGTCTTCGGCGACGAGCAGTTCGTCCCCTTTCTGCTCCTCGGCTTCGCGAAGGAAGTTGTCGAGGGCGGGCTTGTCGGGGAACCAGTGTTCGTCCCGGCCGAGGAACACGCGATAACGGGGAAGATAGCCGTCGGGGGTGAGGTGCCGGGCGACCATGAAGTCGAAAGCGAGGCCGCGGCGTTCCAGGGTGAGGAGGTCGGGTTCGAGCTTCGCCAGGATTTCGGTGAGCTTGCGGAAGTTGAGGCCTTCGAAGAGGGTGCCGTCCTGGCAGGCGAGGGTCGTGTCCTGCAGGCCGAGCTGGACCAGTTCGCGCATCATCTCCTCTTCGGTCTGCACGTAGCGGGTCTGTTTTTTCTGTCGGACGCGGTACAGCGGGGGCTGGGCGATGAAGACGCAGCCTTCCCGGATCAGCGCCCGCATGTGCCGGAAGAGGAACGTCAAAAGCAGCGTGCGGATGTGGGAGCCGTCGACGTCGGCGTCGGTCATGACGATCAGCTTCCCGTAGCGGCGTTTGGAGACGTCGATGTCTTCGCCGGGCATCAGACCGACGGCTTTGAAGATATTGGCGAGCTCGACGTTGTCGAGGACTTTGACGAGCTGGGCCTTCTCGACGTTGAGGATCTTGCCGCGGAGGGGAAGGATCGCCTGGTTTTCCGCGTCGCGGCCGGTGTCGGCGGAGCCGCCGGCGGAGTCGCCTTCCACGAGGTACAGCTCGGTCGTGTGGAGTTCGCGGCTGCGGCAGTCGCGGAGTTTTTCGGGGAGCCCGCCGGTGGTGATGCCCGATTTGCGGCGGACCATTTCGCGGGCCTTCCTGGCGGCTTCGCGTGCCTCGGCGGCGCTCTTGGCCTTTTCGAGGATGACCTTGAGGACCTGCGGATGCTCTTCGAGGTACTGCGACAACCCCTCGCCGACGATGGTGGTGATCGGGCCTTCGATTTCGGAGTTCAGCAGCCGGATTTTCGTCTGGGCCTCGAACTTGGGGTCGGGCACGCGGACGGCGATAACGGCCGCCAGTCCTTCGCGGAAGTCGTCGCCGGTCGGTTCGACGTCCTTGAAGGCGTTCTCGCGCTTGCCGAGGGTGTTGAGCGTGCGGGTGAGCGCCGAGCGGAAGCCGGAGAGGTGGAAGCCGCCGACGGAGTTGTAGGCCCCGTTGCCGTAACAGCGAACGTTCTCTTCCGAGAAGCCCGTGCCGTACTGCAGGGCGACACGGACGTCGAGGTCAAGTTCCTCGTTATGGCCGTCGATCGTGATGACGTCGGGGAAGAGGGGCGTCTCGGTGCGGTTCAGGTAGCGGACGAATTCGATGAGGCCCTGTTCGTAGTGGAATTCGTCCGACTGGCCGGTCCGCTCGTCGAAGATGCTGGTGCGGAACCCGGCGTTGAGGAAGGCGATGTCCTGCAGGCGGCGGTGGATCGTCTCGTAGTTGAAGGTGACGTCGTCGAAGATCGTCGAGTCGGGCTTGAATGTAACCTTGGTCCCCGTCTGGTCGGTCTTGCCGATCTTGGTCAGCTCGCCGACGAGCTTTCCCTTGTGGAAGGACATCATCCAGACGTGTCCTTCGCGGCGGATTTCGGCGTCGAGAAACTCGCTGCACGCATTGACGGCCGTGATGCCGACCCCGTGCAGCCCCGTGGTGCCGGTCTTGTAGCCGGTGTCGCGGCCGAACTTGCCGCCGGCGTGGATTTCGGTGAAGACGACTTCCAGGGCGCTGCGGTTGTTCATGTCGGGCATCGGCCCGACGGGGATGCCGCGGCCGTCGTCGGTGCACGACAGGCTGCCGTCGGCGCCGATGCGGATCGTGACCTTCGTGGCGAAGGCGTTCACGAATTCGTCGACGCTGTTGTCGAGCAGTTCGTTGACGAGATGATGCAGCCCGATGGTGTTGGTCCCGCCGATGTACATGGCGGGGCGCATGCGGATGCCTTCGATGCCCTTGAGGGCCTTGATCTGCTCTTCGCTGTATCCCGATCCGGGACGGGGCGAAACCGCGTCCGCGGCGAGGGGTGGTGTTTCCGGGGGAAGTTCTTCCGGTGTGTCGTTCAAGCGTTTGCTCCAGATCGGACACGGGTCGCAGATCAGGCTGGAAAGGCTGACCTACGTCGATTCGTTCAAGTCGCCCTTCAGGACGAATTTCAGATCGCGGACGCGGAGTTTCGGGGACCGCTCGCGCAGCGCCGCCAGCAATGCCGCCCCGTGGTAGCCGTCGAGCTCGCTGCGCAGCGCGGCGTTCGAAACGCCGACGTGCAGGACGCCCCGCTTCAGCTCCAGCGCCCGCGTGTGGCGGCCCCATTCGCGGGCGACTGCGGCCCAGGCATCCTGCAATTCCGTTCGCCCGCGGCTGTTGGCCAAGCCGCGCAGCGTGATCAGTTCCGACAATGCATTCGCCAGCGGTTGCGGCTCAGCCATGATTGCGTCCCAGCGTTGTTCGTTCCGTAGGACGGTTTTTCAAACCGTCCGTTCTATCCGCATCCTTGAATGACGAACTCGACGACGATCGATCGCCAGTCGGACGGACGGTTTGAAAAACCGTCCTACGGAAAACTCCGTCACCGGTCGCGCGACAGCGGCATGATGACATACGTGTAACCGTCCTCGGTGCGGAACACCGCCGCACTCTCGGCATCGATCAGGTCCAGCCGTACCGACGATTCCGGCTCGAGCACCCGCAAGTACTCGGCGACGAACCGCGGGTCGAAGGTGATGATGATGTCCTTCCCCTCGTAACTGATCGGCAACTCGACCGTCGACCGGCCGACGTCCGCCGCCTGGCTTTCGAGCGTCAGGCTACCCGGCCGGAACGCGAAATCGACGCCGCGGCTTTCGTCGTTGGTGACGATCTGCGCCTGCCGCACTGCCGAGAGAAACGAACTGACGACCAGATTGATCGACGCGTTCGAGCTGGTCGGGATGACGTCGCGATACCGCGGGAACCGCCCTTCGACCAGCCGGCACGAAATCGTTGCCGGTCCGCATTTCACCAGGGCGTCATTGGCCTGGATCGCGATCAGCACGTCTTCGCTGTCTTCGGTGATGCTGCGTTCCAGGAGCGACATCGCCTTGGACGGAATCACCGGGGCCGCGTTGCCGCCGGCCGGGTCCCCTTCGGCCCGGCCGATGATTTTCATCACAGCCAGGCGCCGGCTGTCGGTGGCGGCCAGCGTGACGGTGTCGCCGTCGCGCTCCATCAGCACGCCCCCCAAGGCATAGCGGGTGCTCTCGACGTCGGTTGCGAAGACGGTCCGCCGGACGGCCTCCTTCAGCACCGCCCCGGAGAGCACGTGATAGGCGACGGCGTCGAACCCCGGCACCGGCGGGAACTCGATCGGGTCGGCCGCCTGCAGCCGGAATTCGCTGCTGCCGCATCGCACGAGCAGCCCGTCGTCCCGCAGCTCCAGCAGGACGGCGTTGTCCTGGACTTCGCGGAGGATCGCCAGCAAACGGGCGGTCGGCAGCAGCGTGGTGCCCCCCCGCTCGATCTCGACTCCTTCCAGCTCGTAGCGGATGCCGACTTCCGAATCGGTCGCGCTGAGCGTCGCGACCCCGTCGCCAACGTCGAGCTTGACGTTCTTCAGAATGTCTTTGGGAGTCCGGGCCGGGACGACCCCGCTGACGACCTGAAACGCCGCCGACAACGTCGGCCGGTGACACTGGATTTTCATGAGACGACCATCGGGGTTGTAGGTCGGCCTTTCCAGGCTGACCGGGTAAGCCAGAAAACGATACCGGTCATCGCACACGTGCTGGGATCGCCCCGGTCAGGCTGGAAAGCCCGACCTACGTCTGTGCGATGCCCCTCCTTTGAGCTGCGGTGACGATGTTCGCTCCTTGAACGAAAGCCGTAATTCCTTCCCGTCGCCTTCCCCATCGAGGGCGAGATGCATCGGAAATTCGATCTGTCGGGAACGAAAAAACGGGGCCGAATGTGGGCCGCGGACAGGTCGCTATTCTATCAGAAAAGAAATGAAATCAGAAGTCGTAGCAACGCGGATTTTTACCGTGGATGGTTCGGGAAACATCTTGCGTCGGGGGCGGATTTTTCGCGTTTTTTCAGGACGATCGATTCCAGCCGATTGCAACAAATCCGTGGAATGTCTGTGGTGATCGCGGGGTCTGTTGTGTGTCGGCGTCGGCATTGCGAACGTCCGCTTCGAGAGGACGGAATCGGTGGGTGGCCGTCAGCGGCTGATTCACGGGTTTTCCACACGTTGTCGGCCTCCGCTGAGTTCAATGGACGAGCTTCTCCCGGATTCTCCGCAAACAGGTTTCGGTTGGCTGGTTTGACGATCGTTCGTTCTCCACGACGTTGCAGGCGTGTTTGACCGCGGTATGGCTTCGCCCGCCAAACGATCTGCCGATGGCCGTCAGTGAGGCGCCGGTCAATTCCCGGCAGAGGAACATCGCCGTCCGGCGGGCGCGACAGATCGTTGCCCGCCGCGATTGGCCGCGAATCGTCGCCGCGGGAATTCCAAACGCCTTGGCGACGGCCCGCGTGACGGCGGCGATCGTCGGCCGCGCTGGTTCGGGTCCCGAATCGCCAACGTGGGTCCGCACGAAGTCGGGCGTCAATGACGCGGCATGAACCGCGGCGGCGGATTCCAACTGCAGCAGCCGGGCGAACAGCTCGCGGGGAATCGGCGGCAAGAGATCGGCCAGCAGAGGCAGCGTCTCAGTGGACGTGGCCAGTCGTCGCTGACTGCAGAATGCGTCGATCAGCAGGCGGCGCCCGTCGCTGTCGGGCGGGTCCAGCCGGGCGGAAACCCCGCAGCGGCAGCGATCGAGCAGCCGGGGGGACAGCCCGCCGATTTCGCCCGGCGGCCGGGAAGCGGTCAGCAGAACCATCCCACGGCGGGCCAGGACGCCGTCGACCAGCCGCACGAGATGCCGTTGCGCCGTGTCGTGCGATTTCAACCGCTGCACGTTTTCGCAGGCCAGCAGCAGTGGTTCGCCGTCGTCCTGGAACAGCGGCGCAAGCGGGCCTTCATCAGCCATGCGGTCGAGCCGCAGCCGCAGCAGGTCGGTCGCTTCGATCCGCGTCGCGGGCAGCGGCGGTTGTTGCTCCGCGACGGCCGAAACAAACGCCGTCTTCCCCACGCCGGCGACCCCCGAAAGATAAACCACGGCCGGCAGCGCATCCCCGGCGCGCCGCGCGTGCCGCAACGCCGCCTGGGGGAAGGCGTGCTCTTTGAGGGGGACGAAGGGGATGGGGAAGAGGGACATGAGGGGCCTCCATGCGCGGCCGGGAATCAGGTCGACGGATCGCCGGGGCGAGTCGTACGTGGGTAGAAATCAACCGGTTTGCCGACCAGTTTGCGGTATTCCTCTCGCTGCTGTTTGTTCAACAGGTTCAGGGCTTTGTGGATGGATGCTTTTCGATTCTCGTCACGGTCCTCAAGGGCCTTGCGCGGATTGACCGGGTTCCCCTGCCCCCCTGCGCGACCGATTCCCAGGCGGGCGCGGAGTGTTTCGCGCTGCAGGTTTCGCAGTCTGTCCTGTTGGTCCGTGGTGAGTTTCAACCGTTTCACAACCGCCGGTGTCGAGAACGCGCGATCGCCCTGGTACTGCAGATCCAGTTGCTCCAAGCGCTTGAGCTGCTCATCCGAGAGCACCGTTTTTTTGATTCGCAACTCTTCGGCTTTGAAATTGTCGACGATCTTTCGGTACCTCTCAGGGGCCGCGTCGCGCCCCAGGTCGCGGAGATTCCGAGATGCGTCCAGCCGTTTGCGGGAGATGTCGAGCATCGCGCGCGAGATTTCGCGGACTTTGACGGCGTCGATCTTGAGTTCCTGCTGCATGGCCGGATTAAAGAGCAAGTACGATGCAGAACGGAAGCCCCGAAGTTCGCGGCTGGCCTCAAAATAGGCGCTGGACGTCCGGAAGCCCAACGGGACCCCAAAGCCGCGTGCACGCGGCGTCGGCTTTGCACTGGGTTTGCTGGCTTCGACAGGCCCCGCGACGGTCTCGCCGGTGCTGGTATAGAGGTCGACGAGTTTGCCCACCAGTTTGTGGTATTCCTGACGCTGCTCAGTGGTCAGGACGGCGGCCGCTTTCTGCATGTATTTCCTGCGATTGACGGCGAGCGGATCGGCTTCCGTTGGGCGGTCTCCTTGGTGCTTGCGGCGAATCTCAAAGCTGCTTTCCCGCCACTCTTCCCGCAGCGTGCGCAGTTTGGTCTGCTGGACATTCCTGATTTTCAGCAGCGTTAAGACATCGGCGTCGGTGAAAAGTGTAGGACCCCGGGATTGCAGCGCGAGCTGGCGCAGACGCTGCAACTGCTGGTCCGAGAAGACGGTTTTGAGTGCCTTTGTTGACTCGTCTTGGAAACGACTAACGACCTCATCAGGAGTCCGCGGTCCGGCCGCGGTTCGGAGCTTGGAAAGCTCTGCAAACGCCGCCGACCGCATTCGGAACACGTCGTCCAGCACCCGCTGCACCTGGGCGGCTTCACCGGAATCGACCTTCAGTTCGCGCAGCAATGTGGGCCGATACTCCGGAAACGTGATCGCTGTCGGAGACAGTCTTCTCAAGTCAAGCATCGCATTCACCGAATTACGAAGCCGATGGCGCCGGTCGTCGGTTCTCTTCGGCCGACCCTCCGGTTTCGCCGATTGTTGGGCACCGTCGGCCAACCGCGTAGCGGCGGACGCAATCACGCACAGCATGACAGCCGGCAGCAGGAGCAGGGAACAGGATCGCATGGCGGTCTCCTCAGTCACGTCAGAACTGACGATGGGGCGTCCAGAAAGGAAAGGGGGGAACCGGCAATCTGGGATTCTACCCGATTCAACACCGCGGCGGCGACTCCGCATCGTGGCTTCTTGTCGACGACGGCTCGCGGGGTTCAGCGTCGATCTCCGGAGGATCATCGGGGATCTCGACCGTCCGCAGCGTGATTTTGCCTTGGGCGAATGCAATTCCTTCTTCGAGACCCTGTTTCACACGCTCGAAGAATCGTCGCCGAGAGCGCCTTTTCCGTCCCATCATTTCTTCCTTACGTTCTTTCACCGCCGCAGCCGCCGCACCACGCCCGCAATCCGCTCCGCCGCCTCGTCGATCTCCGCCGCCGTGTTCTCGATCCCCAGCGACAGCCGCACCGAGGATTTGTAAACCTCCGGCCCGCGGCCCATCGCGACCAGCACGGGGGCCGGTTCGGCGGAGCCGCTGGCGCAGGTGCTGCCCAGGGAACAGGCGATGCCTTCCAGATCCAGCGCGACCAGCAGCGCGTCGGCGTCGACGCCGGGGAAGGCGATGTTCAGCGTGTTCGGCAGCCGGTGTTCGTGGGAACCGTTGACCACCGCCGGGGCGCAGCGTTCCAGAAGTTGCCGCTCGAGTCGGTCGCGAAGTTCCGATATGGATCGGATGCGGCGGTCGCGGTCGGCGTGCCAGAGTTCCAGCGCCTTCGCCATGCCGACGGCCAACGCGACCGGTTCCGTTCCGGGGCGACGGCCGGCTTCCTGGTGGCCGCCGAAGATGACGGGGGCGAGGTTCGCATCCTTCCGCAGCAGCAGCGCGCCGACGCCCCGCGGGCCGTGGAATTTGTGCGCCCCCAGCGCCAGCGACGTTGCCCCGAGCTCACGGAAGCTGACCGGAATCTTCCCGACGGCCTGCACGGCGTCCACGTGGAACCAGACGCCGTGCTCGTTGCATTTCTCCGCCAGCGGCCGCAGGTCCTGGATGACGCCGGTCTCGTTGTGGGCGAGGATGACGGTGACGAGTTTTAATGGCGAGCCGGGAGCGTCAGCGACCGGAGTCGTCGGCGCGCCTGAGCGCGCCGGTTGCTGGAGTGCTCCGGTCGCTGACGCTCCCGGCTCGCCGAACAGGTCGTCGTACTGCTCCGCAATTAACCGCCCGTCGGCGTCGACGGCGAGCGTGTGCAGTTTCCAGCCGTGCCGGGCGAGGTGGTGGGCCGATTCCATCGTTGCCGGATGTTCGCCGGCCGTCAGGGCGATCACGCCGGGCTCCCCCTGCGAGCAGCCGAAGATCGCCAGGTTCGTCGCTTCCGTCCCGCCGCTGGTGAAGATGACTTCCTTCGGTTCAGCGTCGAGAATCCCGGCGATCGACTCGCGGGCCTCTTCCAGCGGCTTCCGCGCCGCCCGCCCTTCGGCATGCCGGCTGCCGGGGTTGCCGTAACAGTCGATAAAGCAGCGCGACATTGCCTCGACCACTTCGGGGAAGGGGCGGGTCGTCGCGTTGTTGTCCAGGTAGATTCGCGGGGGCATGATGGGCGCGGGGAATGGTTTGTGCGAAACGATGAATCGTTGGTTCAGATGCGGATGAAGATCTTCCGCCGATACATCCACAGACAGACCAGCCACAGCGTGAATACGATCGCGACGGATTGCAAGATCGGGCCGTAGACGCCGTCGAACAGCGTCGGGCAGATGTGCCGTTTCAACGTGTCGCGGACCCACGGTTTGAGCAGTTGCGCCATGCAGTAGATGGCGATGGAGTTCATTCCCACGACCACCAGCGGAAACGACCACGCCTTCCAGCCGCGGACGTCGATCACCCAGTAGAATGCCGCCAGCATCCAGAACGTCCAGCCGGCGCTGAACACGGCCCAACTCGGCGTCCAGATGCGTTTGACGATCGGGCAGAAGCTCCAGTCGCAGCCGGCGATGGCGACCGGCCAGATCGTCGTGTCGACGGCCATCGCCGCCACGAAACAGACGGCCCCCGCGGTCAAGAGCCGGCGCAGCTTCCGGCCGTCGGTGCGGTCGCTGCGGAGCCACTTGCCGGCCATCACGCCGAACAGCATCGTCACGATCGACGGCACGAAGTTCAGCGTCGCGTAGCCCCCCTTGTTGAGCCAGTACGTGCGGCCGTTCCATTCCTCTTCCTTGCGAGGGAAGCGGCTCAGAAAGTCGCGGTCGAAGGCGGCGGCGGCGTTGGTGTGCTTGTTCCAGTGCGACGCGAGGTGGTCGAAGCGGTCGAGGTCTTTGAACTGGTCGAGTTCCTTCGCCGGGTCGAGCTTCGCCTTCTCGACGAGGTACGTTTCAAGCTGCCGCCGCTCGGCATCGGGGATGGTGTACTGATAAAAGAAGTACCAGTACCCCCCCAGAATGCCGGCGATCGCCAGCAACTGCAGCAGGAAGTGCCGCCGCCAGAGCAGATACACGACCGGATACCCCAGCCCGATCTGGGCCAGCACGTTGGTGAAGGTGAAGTTCGTCTGCTTGTCGGCGTTGGACGAGAGGAAGACGGCCAGCGCCACGAGAATCGCCGACCGCAGCAGCACGTGGCCGAACATCCGCCACCGCGACTGGCCGAGGGCTTCGCGCTTGGAATACGAAAACGGCATCGCCACGCCGACCATGAACATGAAAGCCGGCTGAATCAGGTCCCAGAACCCGCAGCCGGTCCATTCGACGTGGTCGAACTGATAAGCCAGCGTGTGCCACAGGTTCGTCCAAGCCGATTCCCACCGCGTGCCGTCGTATTCGGTGAGGATTTCGGGATGCTTCTTCAGCACGGCGGCAAACGCAAACCCTCCGGAGACCATCGCCAGCATGATGAAGCCGCGATAGGCGTCGAGGGATTGGAGGCGTCTTGCGGGAGGGGGTTCGGGCATCTGGTCAATCCCGACGCGGCCGCGATTTCGACCACGTGACGGAAACGGTCGCACGATGGCGTGGACGTTAACGGCTCGCCCGGTGCCTGGCCATAACGGCCTTCAGTGCTTCCATTTCCTGGCCCTCCATCGGCACTTCGACACTGTCGGTCGGATCTCCCAACAGCTGCCGCAGGTCAGCCGGGCGATACCAGCCGTTTCGCTGGTAGTGGTCGATCATGTCGACGACCCACGGTGCGGGGGGGAGTTCGTCGAGCATCTCCTCCAGACGGCGTCGGAGTTCTCGTCTCGATTGAAAGTCCATGTCAAAACCCTTGCGAATCAATCGCCGCGCCGAGGTCTTTGTGGCGCACCCAGCGAAAACGGCGGTCTGTTGTTATCACGGCAATTTCGACGGGCCCACCGCAAACGGGAGCCAGGTGCGAGAACTTCATCAGCTTAATTGTAGCATAGACTGCGGCATGCACCCAATCGATGGCATCGCGGATGGGCAGGTTCTGCGGCTGCGTCAGAACGAATTCCTGCAAGAGCGATCGCAGATCTTCCGCGGTCCCAATCCACTTATCCAAACAGATGATCGCTTCCATCACATCCTGTTCGATCGCAAGAATGGCACGGCGAATCAGGCTGGGGCATCCCCAGAACTTCGACGCACCGAGTTTCTGCGGAATCGCGACGCCGATCGCCGTCCTGTCCGGGGCGTAGGAGATTTCGAACGCGTACGGAGTGCGGTCCGGTAGTTGATAACCGCCGACGCAGAAGCCTCCTGAAAACGATTGGACGAGGTCCTCCAACTCTTTCTCTTGCTCCGGAGTCCGTGCGGGATTCTGGAGAAGCTCCCGCGTCCGGTGCAGCACTCCTGCCAGCCGCGTCGAGTACTCCGCCCAGAATCGTTCTCCCCACTGGGTCGCGACTTCCTCAACCGACGCCGCCGGTTGCCCGGCGAGCTCGTCCGCCAGCTCGGCGACCATCGTCCGGTAGCTCTTCGCCGGAAGGCCACCCAGCCCCCAGGTGGCGATGCCCAGCGTCGCGGCTTCGCCGACTTCGAAGATTTTCTGCCCGAAGTCGAAATGCCGGTCGACCCCGGCGGGCTGCGTCGTCGGCCCCGGCACGAAAACCGTCGACGTGCTGTCCGCCCCGAAAACGACTCCTTCCGCCGAGAGGTAACAAGCGGCGATCGTCATCGCGACGCGGCCTCCTTCCGCAAGACCTCTTTCACCACCAGGTCGTCCGTCAGCTTCCCCTCATGCAGCGTCAGCTTCCCGCCGGTGACTTTGTACATTTGGATCAGCGGAGCGAGTTCTTCTTTCGGGATGCCTTTCGTGCCGTAGAGCACCAGCTCCGTCGGGGCGGCCAGCGCCGCCAGTCCGCCGAGGCCGCCGTATTTCAGGGCGCCGGGGAGGAAATTCGGGTCGGCCGTGGATTTCAGCTTGCGGAAGCTGAAGCCGTTCAGGTCGACGATGACGCGGTCGATTTTCTTGCCGAGCTGCGCGGCGGCGAGCAGCGTCCAGACGCCGGCGTCGCCGGTGCCGACGAGCAACGATTCACCCTTTCTTTTTCCTTTCTCTGGAAACATGCCGGTGTAAGAAAGGATATCCTTCACTCTGTTTGAAATGAGAGGCCGGTTATAGCCAATCGTGTAACCGACGTACTGCGAATTGACTTTTGGCGGCGTCGCGTTCTTCACAACGTACTCTCCTGTCAAAAACAGGTCGATTGAGAAAACAGCGAAACCGGCATCGACCAAGGACTTCGTTTGAGACTTCAGTTTGCCATTCGCAAGGAACAATCGAGACTTTCCACTTGAGTCAAACCAACCTGCTGCGTTCTTTGGCATCTGTTCAGCAAAGTCCTTTGGCGTCAGGACGAGGAATGGAACCTGTTCGCCGGAAACTCCTCGTGAAAATGTTCCCTTGGCGATTTCATGATTCCCGAATTTGCGAATGTTTGGACTGCGTGGCATGAATTCGATTTCTTGCTGTCTCGGAACTTCCCCGAACATCACCCGCGCCGCCGCCCCGACGACCTCCCGATACCGCCGCACGTCCCCCTTCGTCTTCGGCACCAGCTTCGCAAACTGGTCGTCGGAGACCTTCGTCAGGTACTTCCGCAGATCCGCGGCGGATTTGGCGTCTTTGGGTTGCGGGTGCTGGTCGGTCCAGACGGTGAGTTCCTTCGCCGAGAGCGGTTCGTAGTCGCGTTCCTTGATGGGCGATTTGTGGCCCAGCCGTAGGTGGCGGTTGAACCACTCGTACATCATCTCGCGGGCGACCTGGTTGTAGTTGTGCTTGAACTGCGGGAAGGCCTTCGCGGCGATGTTTTCCGGTTTGCCGTACAGGCTGTAGACCTGCCGCAGCTCCGGGTAGCCCTTGGTTTCGATGGCGACGGTCCAGTCGTCGGCCCCGCTGAGGGCCTGCGGCTTGGGGGCGAACAGCGCGGCCAGGGCGATGTTGTTCACGCCGATCCGCAGGTACTCCGCGTTCTCGCAGATGCAGCCGCCTTGCATGCCGGTGGAGACCATGACGGCGGGGAAGGCGGCGGTCACGCGGTCGTCGATGGCGGCCAGCATGAACGTCTGCGTGCCGCCGCCGCTGGCGCCGGTGACGCCGATGCGTTTCACATCCACGTCCGGCAGCGACGTGAGGAAATCGAGGGCGCGGATGCTGTTCCACGTCTGCAGGCCCATGAAGTTCTGCAGGCGCAGACTCGCTTCGGCGTCGGTGAATCCCGCGCGGTGGCCGATCGGCTTGCTGTCGGAATAACCGACCATGTCGTAATGGAAGACGACGCAGCCCAGCCGGGCGAGGCCGACCATGCGGGCCTGGATGTGATGGCGCGCGCCGGCCATGAACTTCTCGCCGCCGCCGGCGATGAAGGCTTTGGCGGCTTTCTCGCCGGCGTCAAAGAAGCGGGCGTTGTTCCAGTGGCCGTGGGGGCAGAGGACGCCAGGGTGATTCGGCCCGCTCGGCAGCTTCGGGCGATACAGGTTCCCCGTCACGTAGTGGCCGGGGTGCGACTGGAAGTAGACCTTTTCCACGGTGTAGTCGCCGCGGTCGATCTTGCCGTGGATGACGGCCTTCAGCGGCGTCTTCGGCGGCATCGGCCACAGACCCTGGGAGACGAGGACCTGCTCGCGGAGCCGCTGGCGTTCCTTCTTCCATTCGGCGAGCGTTTTCGGCGGCGTCCAGGGGTGGTAGGCGTCGCGGAGGGTGCGCGGTTTTCCGAGCCGGGAATCTTTCGGAAGTTGACCCGGCGGGAGAACGCGCGACGGGTCTTTCGCTGCCGGTTTGTTGGGTTGTGCGAATCCGCAAGCGGAGATGGTGAGCACGAAGAGCAGGGTGAACGGAGCGCGGCGCATCGTTGCATTCCTCCCGGGTGGGGCGATACTGGGGTCGGCGAGCGTAGGACGGTTTTTCAAACCGTCCGTCCGGGGATCGTCCTGGAGTTCGTCTCTCGAGGACGTGGATTGTACGGACGGTTTGAAAAACCGTCCTACGGAACGACACCAGCGTATCCCGATTCCAACCGCCAACGCAACGCTCGCGGTTTCGCACGAACGTCCAGCAACAATGATAATCCAGGGTCAACTCGTTTCCCCCTCCGGCGTCACGCCCGGCCACGTCCGCTTCGACGGCGACACGATCGCCGAGGTCGGTCCCCATCTCGGGAATCCCGACTACACCTACGGCGACGACTGCCTGATCTTCGCCGGGATGGGGGACATCCACATCCACGCCCGCGACGACGTTTCCGAAGAGGAAACGTACAAGGAAGACTTCGCGACCGCCGCCGCCGCCGCGCTGCACGGGGGCGTCGTACATGTCGCGGATATGCCGAACAACCCCGTTGCGCCGGTTGATGACGAATCGTACGCCGAGAAACAGCGGCACCTTACATGCCGGGGGGTGCCGATCCACGTCACGCTCTACGCCGGCATCGGGCCGGGGACGGGGCCGTTGTCGAAGCCGGTGCCGTACAAGGTCTACATGGGGCCCAGCGTTGGCGATCTGTTCTTTTCGTCGCTGAAGGAGCTGGAAACGACGATTCGCGAATACCGCGGGCAGAACGTCAGCTTTCACTGCGAAGACCCGATCCTGCTGGAGCACCACAAAACCGCCGCCACGCACGAGCAGCGCCGGCCGGCCGAATGCGAAATCTCGGCCACGAAGTTCGCGCTGTATCTCACCGAGAAGTACGACCTGACCGCCAAGCTGTGCCACTATTCGGTGAAGCGCGGGCTACCGTTGATTCGCGAGGCGAAAGCCGACGGCTTGCGGGTGACGGCCGAGGTGACGCCGCATCACCTGTTCTACGACGTGCTGGACATCACCGACGAGAACCGCGGCCTGATGCAGATGAACCCGCCCCTGCGGAACGAAGCGGACAAGCGGGCGATGCTCGATGGTCTCCGCGACGGCACGCTCGACTACCTGGCCACCGACCACGCCCCGCACACGCTCGACGAGAAAGCGATTGGGGTCTCCGGCCAGCCGCACCTGGACACCTACGGCCCGTTCGTCACGTGGCTGCTGGCGGAACAGCACTTCACGCCGCAGCGAATCGCCGAAGTCTGCTGCGCGGGCCCCGGCGCATTTGTGAACCCGTATTCCGCCCCGAAGAAATTCGGCCGCATCGAGCCGGGTTACGTCGCATCGCTGACGGTGTTGAATCTGAAGAAGCCGACGACGATCCGCTGGGAAGACCTGAAAACGAAATGCGGCTGGTCGCCGTTCGAGGGGGTGACGTTTCCGGGGAGCGTGGAGGGGGTGTTTGTGGATGGAGTGAGAGTGGAGAGTTGAGCGATTTCAACACACCACAATCGCTGAATCGGATATGATCGGAGTCGATTGTCCACAGAACTTTCGCGAGTTTCGACATGGACCATTGGCAATCGTGCGACGCGGTTGAGCGGATTCCCGGCAAAGTCAGTGGAGCGTGGGTCTTTCAAGGGGCGCGCGTTCCGGTGGCGGCGCTGTTCGAGAATCTGAAGGCCGGCGCCACGGTGGACCAGTTTCTGCAGTGGTTCCCGGGCGTCACGCGCGAGCAGGTTGACGCCGTCTCGCGGATTTGAATTTCGATGCCCACCCTGAAACTCCACAACCGCGTTGCCGTCGTCACCGGCGGGGCCGACGGCATCGGCCGGGCGACGGCGCTATTGCTGCGCCGGCACGGGGCGACGGTCTTCGTCGGCGACGTGAAGACGCTCCCCGAGACGGACGCGCTGTTCGCCGAGGCCGGCATCGTGCAGTCCCGCTGCGACGTGCGGAGTGAAGCGGAGATCCAGCGGTTGATCGACAACGCGGTCGCCGAAGCCGGGCGGATCGACATCCTCGTCAACAACGCCGGCATCGGGATGGTCAAGCAGATCACCGACGTCAGCGAAGACGACTGGCGGCGGGCGATCGACACGAATCTCAAGGGGCCGTTCTTCGGCTGCAAGCACGCCATCCGCCACATGCAGCGGACGGGCGGCGGGGCGATCGTCAACACGGCCAGCAACGCGGGGTTGCTGCCGCGGGCGCACGACCCGGTGTACTCCATCAGCAAGATGGCCGTCGTCGCGTTGACGAAGAGCCTCGCGCTCTGCCACGGGAAGGACCGCATCCGCATCAACGCCGTCTGCCCGGGGCCGGTGGGAAACACGGGGATGATGAACGCCGATCTGGAGCATGCCCCGGACCAGGACGCCGCCGTGAAGCAGTTCATCGCGGCCAGTCCGCTGGCGAATGCGTTCGGACGGATGATCGAACCGGAAGAAGTCGCCGAAGCGATTCTGTACCTCGTCAGCGACGAAGCGGCGATGGTCACGGGGACGATGATCGCCATCGACGGCGGCAAATCGCTGGGCGTCCCGCCCGTTTAGCCGCGACACCAACTTGCGAGGCACAATCGGCACAACCCGCACGACCGTTACAACCCGAACGACGGTTGCGACGGTCAAAACCGCGCGGCGCGGCGCGGGGGGGTCGGTACGACCGTTGGAATCGCTTCCGGCCGCTCACGGGTCGTGCCGATCGCACCGATACTTACGCTGGAAGGGATTGCGCCTTGCGCGACGATGCGACGGATTCCATCACGGCCCCCGCTCGAAACCTGCAACACGATGAGACTCACCGCGAGATTCTGGACGACGGCCCTGCTGGCGCTGGGACTGTACGCCGCGGGCGGCTGCGCGGCGATGCGGCCGCTGGACGGGATTCCGGTCTCCGAGCTGCCTTCCTCGCTGCGGGCGCCCACGCGGTCTCAAAAGGTGATGCTCGACCTGTCGCTGCTGCGGCAGACGCCGCCGCGGGAGCACACCGTCGACGCCGACGACGTGCTGGGGGTCTACATCGAGGGCATTCTCGGCGGCCGGCAGCAGGTCCCGCCGGTGAATTTCTCGCGCAACTCGAATATGTTCTCGTCGCTGGGCTACCCGATTCGCGTGCGGGCCGACGGGACGATCTCGCTGCCCGGTATCGAACCGATTCAGGTGCGAGGCAAGACGATCGGCGAGGTCGAACTCGCCGTGCGGACCGCCTACACCACCGGCGAGAAGGCCCCGCTGAAAAAGGGAATGGAACGCATCATCGTCAACCTGCAACGGCCGCGGCATTACCGCGTGCTGGTCATCCGGCAGGAGATCGGCAACACGAACACCCCTTCCGGCAACGACGGCCAGGTCGGCTCCAACACGCAGTACAACTACAGCAATAACCACGGGAAGTTCGGCATGGGCCGCACCGTCAACCTGCCGGCCTACAAGAACGACGTGCTGCACGCGCTGGCGGAAACCGGCGGCCTGCCGGGGCTGGACGCGGAAAACGTAATCTACGTCATCCGCCGCCGGAGCGACGGGCGAGCCGGGAACGTCAGTGACCGGAGTTTTCCGGCGCCCTCCGGTCGCTTACGCTCCCGGCTCGCCACGCAGGAATCGATCCCCGTCGTTCCGGTGCGGAATTTCGATCCGCTGCCGGAGGGCGATACCAGCGCGAAGCCGCGGACGGTCGTTCGCGGGCAGTCCCCCGTAGGTCAGGCTTTCCAGCCTGACCGGAATGCCCCGGGCATGTCCGCGACTCAAGCGGCACCCAGTCAGGCTGGAAAGCCTGACCTACGCGTCGCCGACTACTTCGGCCATTCCCTGCCGGAGGTCGGAGGTCGGAGATCGGAGGTCGGAGGAAAGCGGAAGGCGGACAGCGGACAGCGGAAGCGACCACCGACGGCTAAGCCGCAAGCGGCGATGACCACTCACCACTCACCACTTACCACTCACCACAAAACGACAATTCGCGCCGCCGCGTACAGCAACGTCCGCGCGGTCGCGGCGGGCGGGGAAACGTTTCTGGCGCCGATGCAGCAGTTCGATGCGACGATCAACAATCCGCACGTCGTGCGCATTCCGCTGCGCATCTTCCCCGGGCAGCCGCCGCAGTTTTCGGAGGAAGACATCATCCTGCAGGACGGCGACGTAGTGCTGATCGAGGCCCGCGATTCCGACGTGTTCTACACCGCCGGCCTGCTCGGCGGCGGCCGTTACCGCCTGCCCCGCGACCGCGACCTGAACGTGCTCGAAGCCGTCGCGATGGTCCAGGAGCAGCGGGTGGCGGTGCTCCCCACGCGGGCCATCGGCGGAGTGACCGCGACGAACCAGGACGTGACCACCGGGGCCAGCGACCTGATCATCCTGCGGCCCCACGGCGACGGCTGCCGGCAGGTGGCGATTCGCGTCAACCTCTACGACGCGCTGCGAAACCCCTGCGAACGCATCAACGTTCGGCCCGGCGACCAGCTCGTGCTGCAGTACACCCGCAGGGAAGCCTGCGCGGCGTTCTTCGAGCGGCACATCCTCGACGGTGCCGTGCTGGGGATCTCGTCGGGGTTGTTCTTCAACAACTGAGCAACCGAACGTTTAGCCGCGACTCGGAGTCTTCGGAGAGGAGCGCGTCGCGTGGACCGCGCATCCGCCGCGCTCCTCTTCGCAAAGCCTCCGAGTCGCGGCTAAACGCTGCGAATGCTCAGTACCCCAACCCGTGCAGTTTGCGGCGGGCGCGGTTGACGAGCTGCCGCAGGTCGCTGTCCGGCAGGGCGTCGAGGTTGCCGCGGCTGGGGGAGGCGGGGAAGAAGGCGGCCATTTCCAGAAAGCTGGCGACAAGCTCGTCACGGTGCATGGCATCGAGATCGCGGACCGTCAATTCACCGACGCGCTTATTCATCTTCGGGTCCCCCAACAGTGCGGCACTGCTTTGGTCCCCCCTCGTGCAAGATCGGGACCATAGCGAACGGTTTTCGAAGTGTCGATGCGACCTTTTGCGGGCGAATCGGCCCCGGAAATACGAAATCACCGCGAAATCCAGCGTTTGCGGCCGCTGGCGGAAGCAGAGCCGGCCGATGGCGTTCGCGGCCCTTCCTGCACCATCGGACCGCTCCGCGCGCAAACTTGAACAGAAGCGCGGCAGGGCGGCGGATTTCTTCAAGTGTTCACGGTCGTTCACTCTGACAGTCCCCCCGATTGTTGCAGGCGGTCAACGTGGGCGTTGCCGGCCGTCAACCGCTGCCTACACGGGTCATGCGGCGTAAAGGAACCGTGACAAACGCCGCCGCCGCGGCCAGTTTCGCCGGCGGGAACGTGTCGATGTGTCACAATTGGCACACTCGATCGGAATTGCGGAATTCGGATTGCGGAATTCGGATTGGGAGTCGAATCGGCAATCCGCGATCCAACGAAGGAAGCGATATCGCTGAGTCTAATGTCGCTTCTGTACCGATTGCTTTCTTCCGTCGAATCCGCAATCCGCAATCCTCAATCCAACGACACCCGTGACGCGAAAGCCGCCATGATTGCTCCGGCCCGACCCGCGAATCGACCCGCCCCGACCAACCCGAACCAGCATTTCGTCCCCCGGACGCTGGCCGTCGTCCGCCGCCACGCGAAGCGCTCCGCGATCTTCTTCGCGGTCGCGATGACGCTGGTGGTCGCCGGCGTGCTCGTCGCTCCGAAGACGTATCGCTCGCGGGCGAAGCTGTTCGTCCGCATGGGGCGCGAAAGCGTCACGCTCGACCCCACCGCGACCACCGGCAAGGTGATGTCGGTCTACGAATCGCGGGAAAACGAAATCAATTCGATCATGGAAGTCATCCAGAGCCGCGTGCTCCTGGAACGCGCCGTCGACCGGCTGGGGCCGAAGGCGATCCTGTCCGGCAAGCTCGGCGAGGGGTTCGTGGCGGACGCTGCCAGCGTCCGTGCGGATGCTGGCAGCATCCGCCACGCGTCCCCCTCGCGCGAAAGAGCCGTCCAGATTCTGGAACGCGCCGTCCGCATCAGCCATGCGAAGAAGTCGGCGGTGATCAGCGTGGAATGCAAAGCCGGCTCGCCGGAACTGGCCCAGCGGATCGTGCAGGAAATCCTCGACGGCTTCCGCGAGCTGCACGTCAACGCCAATCGCACGGCCGGCTCGCGGGAATTCTTCGCGAAGCAGAAGACGCTCGTCGGCAAGCAACTCGCTTCGGCGACGCGGGAATTCCGCGAAGCGAAGAACCGGCTCGGCATGACCAGCATCGAAGACCAGCGGAAGACACTGCAGGAACTGATCCGCAACAACCGCACCGCGGCCCAGGCCAACGACGCCGAGCTGGTCGGCATTTCCGCCACGATCGCCTCACTCAAACAGACGCTGGCCGACCTGCCGAAGACGCTGGTTTCCGCCCGCGTCGTCGGTTCCCCGAACAGCGCCGCCGACCGCGCCCGGCAGCAGCTCAACGAGCTGGTTGTCCGCCGCCGGCAACTGCTGACGACGTTCACCGAGCATCATCCCGACGTCATCACCGTCAACGAGCAGATCGCGGCGGCGAAGACGATCGTCGAAGGCAACGGCCGCGGCGACGAGCAGGCCACGACCGCGACGAATCCGACGACGCAGGCTCTGCAGGTGCGGCTGCTGACCGAACAGGCGCGGGCGAAATCGCTGAAGTCGAAGTCCGCCGAGCTTTCGGCCCAGTACGCCGCCCTGCTGAAGCAACTGCAAACGCTCAACGACCACGAAGGCCGCCTGACGCAGCTCCGGCAGGAAGTCGACCGGCTGCAGGCGGCCCATAAGACGTATTCCGAGAAGTTCGAGCAGGCCCGCATCGACTGGGCGCTGGGCGAGCAGCACATCTCGAACGTCAACGTCGTGCAGCCGCCGACATTCGTCACCAGGCCCGTCAGCCCCAAGAAACGAATCGTCGTTTTCCTCGGCCTGATCGTCGCCGGCCTCGGTTCCGTCGGCTTCGCCTGGCTGATGGAAATCCGCCAGCGCCGACGAGAGGAAGAGGACGAAGCGATTGACTTCGTTCCGCGGCGGGACGCGGTTCCGACAATGAGCGTTTGAGTTCGACCAGCCTCGCCAATGACAACTGACCACGGACCACTGACAACCGACCAATCCCATGCTTCCGCACAACTGGTTCAACCAACTTCGCACTCCATCGCAGCCGGCCGACCCGTTCGGATTCCTGCATCCCGCCGGGCAGTTCGCACGGCTGCTGGAAACCGAGCGGCTGCGGGCCGACCGTTCCGGCGACGCCTTCGCCGTGATCGTGTTTCGCGCCGGCAAGGAAGGAACGCAAGCGTTCGCTTCCTTCGCGAAAATCCTTCGCGGCCGATTGCGAACGACCGACCACGCCGGGCGGTTCGGGAACGACGGCCGCGACGTCGCCGTCATTCTGTGGGACACCGACATCGAAGGGGCGCATCGCTTCGCGGCGGCGCTCCGCGAGAAATGCGGCAAATCGCTGCCGGAACACGAAATCTACCTCTACCCGACCGACCCGCCCTACTTCGACGACGACGACGAACCGGCGGACCAATCCGGCCGATTCGTCATTCGCCGCGACAACCTGCACGACCCGCTGCCGCAGGTCAAGCCGCTCGAGACGCTGTTCATCAAACCGCTGCCGTGGTGGAAGCGGGCGATCGACGTCTTCGGCGCAGGGATTGGGCTGCTGGCCCTGTCACCGCTGTTTGTGCTGACGTCGGTGCTGATCAAACTCACCTCGCGGGGGCCGGTGTTCTTCACGCAGACCCGCGACGGGCTGGGGGGACGGCGGTTTCAGATCGTCAAGTTCCGCACGATGTTCGTTGGAGCCGACGCCCAGAAGGCCGCGTTGCGGGCGCGGAGCGAACAGGACGGCCCCTGCTTCAAAATGGCCGACGACCCCCGCATCACGCCGCTCGGCCGTTACCTGCGGAAGAGCTGCATCGACGAGCTGCCGCAGCTCTGGAACGTGCTCAAAGGCGACATGACCCTCGTCGGCCCGCGGCCGCTCGATTCCCGCGAGGCCCGCGAGATCACCGGCTGGGGCCGGCGGCGGATGGAAGTCACCCCCGGGCTGACCTGCATCTGGCAGGTGCACGGCAAATCGCGGGTGTCGTTCGCGGAATGGATGCGGATGGATATCCGCTACCTCACCGCCCGCACGTTTTTGCGGGACCTGAAGCTGATCGTTCAAACGGCGATCGCCGTCGTGCTGCATAAAGCGTCGGTCTGACCGCTGGTGTCCCGCCTTCAGGCGGCCGTAGCAGGATTCGTGAGAATTCTGCACGATCTGATTGCCCGGCAGAATTCTCACGAATTCTGCTACATGCACAAACGGATTTATGACAACAACGCCCTCCTGCACCACAACCCGCGAACTCCTCCGGTCGAACGCGCACCGGCGTTCGGTGATTCCGGCGGAACTGCAATCCGTCAGCCGGTTCAACGCCGCGATCAAATCCGCGGCGAAGCGGCTCGCGCTGCGGTCGTCGATTCCGTTCGAACGCTGCTTCGGGCATCGCGTCGAGGGGGCGTTCGGGATCCTGATGTACCACCGCGTCACGCCGATCGTTCCCGGCCTGCCCACGCCGACGTGGAACGTCACGCCGGACCGGTTTCGCCGGCAGTTGCTGGGCCTGCTGCGGCGGGGGTTTCAACCGTGGCCGCTGCGGGAAGTGCTCGCCCGCGCCGCCGCCGGCCGGCCGATTCCCGAAAACACGTTCGTCGTCACGTTCGACGACGGCTACGCGAACAACTGCCACTTCGCGTGGCCGATTCTCCGCGAGCTGAGCGTACCGGCGACGATCTTCCTGGCGACGGCGTACCTCGACGACACCCGCCGGTTTCCCTTCGACGACTGGACCGCCGCCGGTTCGCCTCGGGCGCCGCGGGAAGCGTGGGTCCCGCTGTCGACGAGCCAGTGCCGCGAGATGCTCGACGACGGCCTCATCGAGCTCGGCGCCCACACGCACACGCACGGCGACTTCCGGAACGAGCCGGAAAAACTCCGCCGCGACCTGCTGGAATGCCGGTCCGTGCTGCGGTCGAAGTTCGGCCTGAACGACGCGACGTTCGCGTTTCCCTACGGGACGAAGCGGCTCGGGTTCTCGGGACCGGACCTCGCGCAGGCCGCCGAAGCCGCCGGGATGTTGTGCAGCCTGACGACCGAACGAGAACTTGTGCAGCCGGGGACCAGACCCTTCGACTGGGGCCGCTTTACCGCCGAACAGGCCGACACCGCGGCGACGCTGGCCGTGAAACTCACCGGCTGGTTCGAGCAGATGCGACGGATGTGGCGGGCGCTGCGGCGGAACGGAAAGGAGTGCCGGCGATGAGCGAGACGACGGCCATTCTGAATCCGCCGGAATTCGCGACGACGGCTAAGCCGCGAGCGGGGGTGATCGCGCGCCTGAGAATTGCGCTCGGCGACGCCGTCGTTCGCAAAGGGATGCTGTCGGTCTTCGACCAGGCAGTCGTCAGCGGGACGAGCTTCGTCACCAGCGTGGCCGTCGGCCGGTTGTGCGGCAGGACGGACCTCGGCGTGTACTACCTCGCGTTGAGCGTCGTGCTGTTCATCCGCGGCATTCAGGAGCAGATCATCTCCGCGCCGTTCTCCGTGTTCTGCCATCGCCGGAAAGGTGTGGAGCTGACGTCCTACTTCGGCAGCACGCTGCTGCATCAGGCGGTGGTCCTCATCGCGACGGCGATCGGCTTCACCGGTTTCGCCTGGCTGGTGGCCGTGGCCGACGCTGCCAGTGTCGGTCCGGAAGCTGGCAGCTTCCGCCACGTGGCATGGCTGCTGATCGGCGTCGCCCCGCTGCTGTTGCTGCGGGAATCGCTGCGGCACTTCGCCTTCGCCCGGCTGGCCGTGCGGACGGCGCTGGCGATCGACGTCACCGTGGCAGTTCTGCAGCTCGCGGGTCTCGGCGTGCTCACGATTCTCGGCGAGTTGACCGTCGGCCGCGTGTACGCGGTGATGGGCCTCGCGTGCGGTTTCGCCTGCATTGTCGCCTTTCGCTCCGCCAATCAGCCGGCGGGCGCTAGCCCCCGGTTTGGCCTGTGGCGCGAAGCGGGGGCTAGCGCCCGCCGGCTGATGGAGCGGCACGCGACGCTGCCGGAGCTGATCCGGTTCAACCCGTCGCGATTCCTCCCCGACTGGAAGCAGAACTGGGCGTTCTCGAAGTGGGCGCTGGCGAGCCATCTCGTCGGGTGTTCCACACCTTTCGTGCTCCCGTGGTTCGTGGCGGCCGTCGACGGGACGGCGGCGACCGGTCTGCTGGCGGCCTGCACGACGCTGGTCGGTCTGGGCAATGCCTTCATGATGGGGCTGGCGAACTACCTCACGCCCAAAGCGGCCCAGTCGTTCGCCACCGGTGGCGCGGCCGAGCTGCGGGGCGTACTCCGGAAAACCGCGTTGCTGTTCACCCTCACGCTCGGCGGTTTCGCACTGCTCGCGTGCATTGCCGGCGACTGGGCGGCCGTACTGATCTACGGCAACGACTACGCCGGCGCCGGCCCGATTCTCGCGGTGCTGGCATTGGGATTGTTCGCGAGTTCCCTCGGCCTGACGGCCGGCAACGGTCTGTGGGCGATGGAAAAACCCGCCGCGAATTTCCGCGCCGACGTGTGCGCCCTGATCGCGACGATCGTCGCTGCCGTTGCATTGACGCCGCCGTTCGGCGTCCTGGGCGCCGCGTCGTCGTCGCTGATCGGCGCGACCGTCTCCGCGGTGATCCGCACGTGGACGCTGCTGCGGCTGCTGCGCGAGTGCGAAACGCGCTCTTCTCCCGTTGGTGTACCGACTTTAGTCGGCCCATTGTGCGAACAATGGTCACACGACGCACATCGGGCCGACTAAAGTCGGTACACCAACTCCCTCAACTCTCAACTCTCAACTCAAAAACCGTGACTCTCGACTCTCGACCCTCAACTCTCGACTCGCACGGCCGGCCGTTCTTCTGGCTCGCGCTGGCGGTCGTGTTCGCCGCGTTCTTCCTCGCGAATCACGACCTCTTGGTTTCGAAGGCCGAAGCGTTCACCGGCACCGCCGACGAAATGGAGCAGCAGGCCGCCGGCGGGAACACGCTCCGGCGGCTGGCATTCCTGTCGCTCGCCGGGCTGGGCGTGCTGGGGTTTGTGCTGCCGGCGCGACGGCGGATGGAATGGCGCTCGCCGCTGGTCCTGCTCGTCCTCGCGCTGGCCGGGTGGAGCGTCCTCAGCGCGGGCTGGTCCGACATGCCGTCAATGACGCTGCGACGGGTGATGGTGCTGAGTTGCCTGCTGCTGGCGGCGTTCGGCCTGGTGCGGCAGTTGTCGCCGCGGGAATGGCTGCATCTGGCGTGGATCATTCCGGCCGCCGGGCTGCTGATCGGCCTGGGGGCGGAGCTTTCCCTGGGCACGTTCCGCCCGTGGTCCGCGGACTACCGGTTTTCCGGCACGCTGCATCCCAACACGCAGGGGCTGTCGCTGGCGGCGATGTGCTTCGCCACGTTCTGCCTGGCCCGCGATCGGAGCTCGGAGCTCGGAGGTCGGAGGTCGGAAGTCGGAGGATCGAGCAATGGCCAATTCGTCCTCCGACCTCCGTCCTCCGACATCCGACCCGCGGGCTATCTCGTCCTCTTCGCCGTCGGCCTGCTGTTCCTGGTGCTCACGAAGTCCCGCACGTCGGTCGCCGGCGTGCTGGTCGGCGTCACGCTGCTGGTGACGCTGCGGACGGCGTCGACCTGGAAGTGGTCGCTGGGGCTGGCCGCGTTGTGGGCCGTGTCGCTGGCCGCCATCACCGTGTCGCTATTGAACATCGACGTCGAAGACCAGTTGACGCAGATGGCCTTAATGGGGCGCAAGGAACAGGCCGAATCGCTCACCGGCCGCATGCCGATCTGGACGACCCTGGCCGACCACGTCGCCCGGCGGCCGCTGGTGGGCTACGGCTACGACTCGTTCTGGACGGCCGACCGCATCGACACGGTTTCGTCGGAACTGCAGTGGGGCGTCCGCGAGGCCCATTCGGCGTACCTCGACACGGTCCTCAGCGTCGGCCTCGTCGGCGGGCTGCTGCTGCTGGCGGTAGTTTTCGTCGGCCTGCGGACGAGTTCCGAGCAATACTTGCAAAGCGGGCATCCCCTGTTCGGGTTCCAGTTCGCGATGCTCGTCTTCAGTCTGATCAACGCCTGCACTGAATCGGGAATGACGATGCCGCTGTTTGCGCCGTTTCTGACGGCCGCGTCGCTGCTGCAATCGGCGACCGTTTCGGCGGCGCGATACGCATTCCAACCCGACGCCGTGGCGGATGCTGCCAGCATCCGCACGGACGCTGGCAGCGTCCGCCACGAAAATGGCACTGACGCCGCTTGCGGCTTAGCACTCAACGAAACGTGGCTCCGCACATCACCATGACCGATCGCCTCGACGTCTCCATTGTCGTCTGCACGTACAACCGGGCCGACATGCTCCGGGATGCGCTGCGGAGCCTCGCGCGCCTGCGGCTGCCGGCGGGAATCGCCGCGGAGATTCTCGTCGTCGACAACGCGTCGAAAGACCACACGCCGCGGGTCGTCGACGAGGTCGCGCGGGAATCGGCGCTGCCCGTCCGTTACGTGCGGGAGTCGCAACAGGGGGTCGTGCACGCCCGCAACCGCGGCGTCGCCGAATCCCGCGGGGAATGGATCGCCTTCTTCGACGACGACCAGCTCGCCGACCCGGACTGGATCGCCGAGCTGCTCGACACCGCGATCGAGAAACAGGTCCGTTGCGTCGGCGGTTACGTCGCGCTGAAATTGCCGGACGGCTGCGACCGCAACCCGGCCCCGTTCTGCCGCGTGCTGCTGGGGGAAACGCTCGGCCGGAATTCGCCGCGGGCCTACGATCACCGTTTCACACCGGGGACCGGCAACCTGATGGTCCACCGCAGCGTCTTCGATGAAGTCGGCCTGTTCGACCCGGCTTACCAGCAGCGGGGGGAAGACACCGACCTGTTCCAGCGGATGCTCGCCGCGGGCATCGGCGGCTGGTTCACTTCGCGGGCGAAGGTGCACCACGTCACGCCCGCCGAACGGATGACCGACGAATACCTGCTGCGGCTGTGCCGGCTGATGTCGCAGGGCATGGCCGAAGACGAATCCGCGGCGAGCGGCCCGTGGAAATACCCGCTGGTCTGGACGGCTCGACTCGTGCAGTTGCTTGCCGTCATGCTGCCGCGGCGCATCGCGGCGTTCCTGCGACGCGACCGCGAAGCGGCGCTGGGCGCCCGCTGCCGCTGGACGGTCGCCGCGCGTTCGCTGCGGAGCGGGCTGCGGCTGATGCGGAGAAGGGGACAGGTCCATTTTTCGGCTGAAAGCGTGTTTCGCGAACGAAGCGTCAATCCGAAAAATGGACCTGTCCCTGATTCGTGCCACTGCTTGCCCGGCCGAGGTTGACGGCCGAATTCACGTTCAGCACTGCTTCGGCCGGGCAAGCAGTGTGTGCGGTGGACAGACGCCGCTTCTGCCCGTCCGAAGCAGTGGCACGTCTCTCGCCAATTCGTGAATTGATTCTTGACGGTTTCTGACGACGAATCGAAACCCAACCACGGATCGCATTGGTTTCCATGAAGCAATCGTCACAAAACAACCGCGTTCGAGTCGTCGCCGCGGGCGAGCTGACGGACGAAGAACTCGTCTTGTGGAAGCAATGGCTGCACGCCGACGACGTGCTCCGCAGCCCCTGCTTCCACCCCGATTTCACGCTGGCCGTCGCCGCGGTGCGGAACGACGTGCGGATCGCAGTCGTGGAAGACGACGACGGACCGGCGGCGTTTTTCCCGTTTCAGCGGAGCCGGCTGGGGTTCGGGAAGCCGGTCGGCGGCCGGTTGTGCGACTTTCAGGGCGTCGTCGCGCGGCCCCGATTCCAGTTCGCGGCCGGCGAGCTCATTCGCCGGGCGGGACTCGTCGCGTGGGATTTCACGCACGTGCCGGCGTCGCAAGCGGCGTTCGCCCCGTACCACGTCGCCGTCGAGCCGTCCGGCTATCTCGATCTGTCGCGCGGGTTCGAAGCCTACGTCGAGGAGCGGCGGCAGTCGGGTTCGAAGACGATTCCCAAACAGCAGCGCAAGACCCGCAAAATGGAACGCGAAGTCGGCCCGCTGCGGTTCGAGCCGCACGTGCCCGATTCGCACCTGCTGCGGACGCTGATGGACTGGAAATCGAACCAATACCGGCGGACCGGCATCGGCGACGTGTTCGCGTTCGACTGGACGGTCGCGCTGCTCGAGCGGCTGCATCGGATCGAGACGCCGGAGTTCCGCGGCAAGCTCTCGGCGCTGTATTCCGGCGAGCAGCTCGTCGCGTTGCATTTCGGCATGCAGACGGCGACGGTGTTGCACTACTGGTTCCCCGTGTACGACCCGGCGTTCCAGGAGTATTCGCCGGGTATCGCGCTGCTGCTGGAGATCGCCCGCGACGCCGCCGAAACGGGCCTGCGGCGGATCGACCTCGGCAAGGGAACCGAGGATTTCAAAGTCAGCCTGCGGACCGCGGCGATCGACGTCGCCGCCGGTTCCGTCAGCGGCGGCGGCGTGATCGGCGGCATGCGGCAATGCTGGTCGCACACAAGAAGCTGGCTGAAGACGTCGCCGCTTGGCGCGCCGGCCCGGGCCTCGGCGCGGCTGGTGCGGCCGTTGCGGGAGTGGCTGTCGTTTCGGTGAGTTGAGTGTTGAGAGTTGAGTGTTGAGAGATCACGCCGATGTATGTTGCTTTGGACATTGCGTTGCTCGTACTGGCCGTTGGAATTCTGATTCCGATCGCGGTGTTCTGCGCGGAGTGTCTCGCGTCGGTCGTGCTCTGCCGGCGGAAGCGTTCGCCGCTTGAGCCAGTGACCCGGACGCTGGCAGCGTCCGGGTCACTTCCATCGAACACGGTGGTCCTCATTCCCGCCCACAACGAAGCTGCGGTGATCGGCGATACGCTGTCACGGCTTGTTCCCACGCTGCGACCGTCCGATCGCGTGCTGCTCGTCGCCGACAACTGCACCGACGACACCGCCGGCATCGCTCGCCGCTGCGGAGTCGAAGTGGTGGAACGGACGGACGCGGCAAACCGCGGCAAACCATTCGCGTTGCGGCACGGGCTGGACCATCTCGCCGCCGATCCGCCCGACGTCGTCGTGTTTCTCGACGCCGATTGCCGGGTGAACGACGAAACCGTCAAACGGCTCTCCGATGCCGCGGCCCGCACCAATGCACCGGTACAGGGATTGAACCTCTGTCAGCACGAGTTCACATCCCAGGGATTTCAGAAAATCCCTGGGATGTCCGTCGGAGCGGTATCGGAGCTGGGTTTCCGATTCAAGAACCTCGTGCGGCCGCTGGGACCGTCGCGGCTTGGTCTGCCCTGCCATTTGATGGGGACCGGGATGGCGATTTCGTGGGAGATTCTTCGGCAGGCGTCGTTCGGGGACCATCTCGCGGAAGACATGCAACTGGGGATCGAGATCGCGCTGCGGGGAACGCCGGCCCGCTTCTGCCCGGACGCCGAGGTCAACAGCCCGCTTCCCGGCGGGAAGAAGGCGTTCGTCGCGCAGCGCACGCGGTGGGAACAGGGGCACCTGCGGACGATGCTCACGCAGATGCCCCGATTGCTGTGCGCCGGCATCGTGCGTCGGCGTCTGTCGCTGCTGTTTCTCGCGCTGGACCTGACCGTTCCGCCGCTGGCGCTCTTGGCGACGATCTGGCTCGCGGCGATGTTGCTGGCGTTGGCTGCCGGCCTGCTGGGAGGAAGCTGGCTGCCGGCAATGTTGCTCGCCGCCGGTGGGGGAGCGATCGCGGCGAGCGTCGTGCTGGGCTGGGCCGTCTTCTGCCGCCGGCAGGTCCCGCTGCGGTCGCTGCCGGCGGTCCCGTGGTACGTGCTGCGGAAGCTGCCGATCTACGCCCGCTTCTTCTTCGGCCGCCGGCAGCGGGAGTGGGTCCGCACCGAGCGCACGTCGGGTGAAACCGCGTCGTTTAGCCGCGACTCGGAGGCTTTGCGGAGAGGAGCGCTCCTCG